>Ga0208244_100020_pt1 | contig 252650 bp, 226 predicted proteins | sample SubbioCR12Aug_5A_FD_184828 | JGI IMG/M metagenome (GOLD analysis project Ga0208244, IMG submission 184828) | Serpentinite rock and fluid subsurface biosphere microbial communities from McLaughlin Reserve, California, USA - CR12Aug_5A (SPAdes) | ecosystem: Environmental > Terrestrial > Deep...
CCCCCCGAAAAAAGTAATCTATTCGAATTATCATTTTTATCCTACTGGTTTTATATAATGAAAGGCTGAAGACAATTGCATTTTCTTAATTAATTAAATCGAGAGGATTAAAATGAAAAAGCTTACTTATATTTTAGTTTTTGCAGGAGTTGAGAAATGAAACGAACAATTTTTGTTTTAATAATTTGTTTATTAACAAAGAATATTATTGCGCAACAATTAATTTGGAAGCATACTGACGGGCCTATGGGTGGTATTGTTGGTGATATAGCTATTAATTCTTTAGGTGAAATTTATGCCGGAGTATATCCGCACTGGAATATCTACTCCGGTTTGTATAAATCAACTGATAATGGAGATAGTTGGTTTAAGATTGAAACGCAATTTGAAGACTTTGAAGTTTATGCGATCTACATAACAAAGGAAGATCACATATGGGTTGGTACAAATTTTCAAGGCAGAATATACCGCTCAACTGATAATGGCGTGACGTGGGAAAATAAAAGAAATGGTTACAATACCGGTGAATGTTGGGCATTTGGACAAAGCAAAGATGGTGTTATATTTGCCGGTGATGGACAATACACTAAATTATATCGCTCAACAGATTATGGTGAGAATTGGGAATTATCTGCGAATCTACGTCCATTGGTTTTTACGACTGATTCAAATAATATTGTTTATGCCGGTACACACGATGGATTATTTGTAACAACCGATAATGGTTTAACCTGGGCACAGAATAATTTTCTTGCAAACATTCCTGTTTCCTCAATTCTTATAGATTCTAACAATAATATTTATTGCGGAACGGGTTATTATAGTAATGGGCACGGTATATTTTATTCAAGGGATGGTGGTCAGAACTGGACTCAAATGGGATTAAATGGTCAAATTGTTTTATCCTTAGCATTCGATTCATATGGAAACATTTACGCAGGTACGAAATATAATGGGCTTCAGAAAACAACAGATTTAGGACAAACCTGGACAACGTACAATAAAGGTCTTTATCGGAAGGAAGTTTTTCGTCTAAAGTTAAATAAACAAGATGATATATTTATTGGATCTGAAAATGAAGGAGTATTCCGTTCAACAAATAATGGTGATTCTTTTGAACACATAGGTTTACCAATTTCAAGGGTAAAAAATATTGTTTTTAGCGGAGATACTTTAATTTTAACATCAACTCCCTCAGGCGTTCAAAAATATAATAGAATCACAAAAAAATGGACAAATCTGGGATTACAAAATGTGGAGGCAATTTCAATAACTCCATCAGACTGCTTATATGCAGCTACATTTGATGAAGGATTATTCAAATCAACAAATCTGGGAGAAACCTGGCAATTAACAGCTCTTACTCAAGATACCCTAATGTCTGTTTATAATGTTACAGCGGCTAATGATGATACTGTCTTTGCTTCAACAGAGCTATATTTAAGATATACATATGATGGAGGAGTTTCTTGGAATATTAGTCCAATAGTTACAGGTTTTTTTTCTAGAGGATTATTTTTCAGTAATAGAAAAAGTTTATTTTCAACAAGCCATTTTGATTCTTTTGGGCAGGTTCTTTACAACTCTACTAACTATGCTCTGTCATTTGACTCAATTTACCATGGATTTGGAGGTGCAGTTGAAAACAATTCAATTTTTCAAACAGACAATGGGGATATTTTCTTTGCCAATCCCAATAGATTAAAAGGTATTATTCGATCTACTAATAATGGTTTATCTTGGGATCAAATATTATATAATAAACCGGTTGTAACTGTATTTGCTGAAAATAATGGAATGGTGATTACAGGCTTTGACAGTATCTATTTATCGACAGATAAGGGTAATAATTGGGTCAGCATTTCACATAACCTGGAGAATGAAAATCAAATTACGGATATAAAAATGAATACTGATAGAGATTTGTTTTTTGCAACATACAGAACTGGTCTATATAAAGTAGATATCATCACATCAGTTAAAGATGAAAATAATGGGGTGTTTTCATCTTATCAATTGTTCCAGAATTATCCAAATCCATTTAACCCTATTACAATAATAAAGTTTTCGATGCCATTTTCGGATTTTGTTCAGGTAAAAGTTTATGATATACTCGGAAAACAATTACAAATGTTAGTTAATGATTATAAACAAGCCGGAACTTATGAGGTAGAGTTTAATTCAACAGATTTACCAAGTGGCGTATATTTTTATAGGATGACTGCCAGCGATTTTTCAGAAACAAAAAAAATGTTGTTGCTTCGTTAAGAAAATATATTGGCAAGCATATTTATTCTAATTGGTTTGAAATATTAATTTGAAAGTTATCGGTTTTATTATACTTGATTGTACTTCAATACTTCTGATAGGTTCTTTTCAAGTATCGGATTTCTGGTAATGTACTTTAGTAATTTCTCATTACTCATAGAAACATCTTCAACTTTTGGCAGGTCGGGCACATCATCAATTGTTATTTTAACAAGCAGATTTTTATCAAAACCGGCAGCATCGCATAATCTCTCACCAAATTCATAACGCGAAACTCTTTCATTTCCTCCAAAATTTATTATTTCTGCGCGTACATCTTTAGCAATTAATTCATTCATCATCCTTGCTGCTTCCGGAAGTGAAAGGGGAGTACGAAACTGATCGGTAAATAATTTCACCTCTTCTCCTTTTATTAAATTGTTATACACAAAATCAAAATGACATTTTGAATGATTCAAACCGAATCCATATAATAAAGCCGTTCTCAGAATTATATAGTCATTAAAAGTCTGCTGAATTTTAACTTCTCCTATTAATTTCGTTTCAGCATAAAGAGATACAGGAATTAATTTTGCATCTTCACTTAGCATTGAACCTCTGTATCCTGCATACACTAAATCAGTAGAAGTGTAAATCATTTTTACTTTATACTTCTCACATAACTGAGCAATCTTTTCAGTGGCTAATACATTAACGGCGTAAACTGTTTTGGGATCCATCTTTCGCGCTTTAGTAGGATCTGATATTGCAGCAGTGTGTATTACAACTTCAGGATTAAAATCTCTAAAAATGTCTTCAAGTCCTAAAATACTTGCCAGATCTAACCTTACATTCTCATATTTATCGCAATTTCCTATATTTGAATAATGCTGAGTTAAGATTTGATGGTGTTTTGAAAGTTCAGTATTAAGATACTGTCCAAGTAATCCGCTCCCGCCGGTGATAAAAATTTTCATAAATAATACTCCGCTACTCTAAAAGTGCCTAAAATATGCGGCCTAATAGTTTTAACTTGTTATTGTAAATTCTTTACTTTGGAATTTCCTGACCCCTTTGGTAAATTTATAAAAATATTTGAGAAAAATTTATGATTTATAAACTATCATTTACACTTTTATTTTGCCTATCAGTTTCTTTATTCGGGCAAAGCGGTAAATTCTTTGATGCACCTTTTGGCGGCGGCGGCGGATATGTTCCCGCTTGGTATGTACCTAAAGTAGATGAAATAAATAATCAGCTTAAAGTTTTAGGTATTCCGGAATTTTCAACATCAGGGTTATACTCTTCTGGTGGTGCCGGGTTTATTTATATCGGGTTTGTTAAACATTTAAGACTTGGCGGAATGGGTTATGGCGGCTCTATGTCAAAATCTGTTACACAAAATGGTATTAATAGAGAAACTGTATACTCATTAGGCGGCGGAGCGTTAACTGTAGAGTACACTTTACCCTTTATTAAAGATGTTGGTCTTTCTATTGGTGCACAATTAGGTGCGGGAAGTATGACCGTTGAAATATTTAATAATCCGGGTTCGCAGGATTGGAGCAGCATCTGGTCAGGACTTGAAACGGGAAGCAGTCAGAGTGATAATAAAAAATTAACTAACTCTTACTGGATGATCTCACCAACTCTTAATTTTGAAATACCTGTTTATCGTTTTGTTGTGTTCAGATTAGGTGTTGGATACCAGTTATCTTTTGGAGATGACTGGACTTACGATAATGATCAAACACTCAATAATGTTCCATCCGGTTTGAATGCTAATTCATTCTTTGTTCAATCCGGTCTATTCATTGGATTCTTTTCTTTTTAGGGTAAAATGAAAAATATACTTGTAACAGGCGGAGCCGGCTTCATTGGAAGCAATTTTATTAATTACATTTTAGATACCAGAGATGACTATTTTATAGTGAATCTTGATAAACTCACTTATGCCGGCAACCTTGAAAACCTTAAGCCATCGGAGGGCAAAAAGAATTATCAGTTTGTAAAAGGCGATATAACCAATAACGAGTTTGTAAATTATATCTTTGAAAAATTTAATATAAAATATGTTATTAATTTTGCGGCAGAATCGCACGTAGACAGAAGTATTCTTGGTTCAGAAATTTTCTATAGATCAAACGTTATCGGGACAAATGTTTTGCTTGAAACCTCAAGAAGATTTGAAATTGAAAAATTTTTTCAGATATCAACAGATGAAGTATATGGAAGTTTAGGTTCAACCGGTTTATTCACAGAAACAACTCCACTTTCGCCAAACAGTCCTTATTCATCCAGCAAAGCAGCAGCTGATATGATGGTAATGGCATTTTATCATACTTATGGAATGCCTGTTGTTATAACAAGATGTTCAAACAATTACGGACCGTATCAATTCCCGGAAAAACTTATTCCGTTAATGATCATCAATTCTCTTAATGGAAAGAAGCTCCCTGTATACGGGGACGGAATGAATGTACGTGACTGGATTTATGTAATCGATCATAATAAAGCTGTTGAACTTGTTTTCGAAAAAGGAAGAGTTGGTGAAGTCTATAATGTAGGGGCAAGTAATGAAATGCCTAATCTTCAAATAATAAAATTAATTCTTAAAAAGCTCGGCAAGTCAGAAGACTTAATTGAATTCGTTAAGGACCGACCCGGCCATGATCGACGTTACGCAATTGATTCATCTAAAATTCAAAATGAACTTGGCTGGAAACCGGGATTTATATTTGAAGAAGCAATTGAATACACAGTTGACTGGTATCTTAAAAATAAAAGCTGGTGGGAACGCATTATTTCTGGTGAATATCAGAAGTATTATTATGACCTTTATCAAAATCGAAAATAAAAGATTTCAAGGAAAACCTTTAATGAAAAATTCAGTATTAATTTTAATTCTTCTACTTACATTGTGCGAATCAGCAGTTTCACAAACAACAACCGGACAAACTTCTTTAACGGATGCAATGTCTTTTGCCGCTATTAGTGTAACTATTGGCGGGCAGTTTCCAATCAATGGCACCTTTCCCGCTTTGATAACAGAAAGAGCAGATCAATTCATTTCAAGAATGTACGCTCAGGCGGTTGACAGGATTAGCAGAAACACCAACGACCCGCTACTTCTTGACCAGATAAAAAAAGAACTTGAAAGTTATTCCTTAAGAGGTATAATTCTTAAAAGAAACAATGGTGAAGAACTTTCACTTGATTTACTAAGATTCAGGATTACAGGTGATTTTTCTTTCAACCCTTATCTTAAAAATGATGATATATTGATTTTCCCGGCTATTGATCTGCAAAGGAATTTCTTTTCAGTAAGCGGTGCAGTTAATCAGCCCGGTAAAATTTTCTTTGTTGAAGGGGACAATTTACAGGATGCTCTGCTTTTTGCCAGAGGTATAAATCCTGCTTACGAAGGAGAAATCGAAGCAGAAATAAACAGACCTAAATACGATGGAAGTGGAATTGAAATTATTAAAACAAATATTAATTCTTCGGTCTCTTTGCAAAGAGGTGATCAAATAATTATACAAGCTGATGAAACTCATCGCAAAGAGTTTAATGTATTAGTTATTGGAGAGGTAAACTCTCCCGGCTATGTTCCTATCACAAGAAACAATACCAGGCTTGGTGAAATTATTGATAAGGCTGGCGGATTTACATCGGATGCATCAATTTTACGGTCCAGATTATTTAGAGGCAATAGTATTAATTTGTTGTTAGAAAGACAATACGGTGTAACTATTCGCGAAGGCATAAGTATGGTAGATACATCGCTGCTCGTAAAAATGATAGACTATGAAGAAATGCTGATGTTAAGGATGTCTAACCTTGTTGATGAAGATATTCCATATTTCCAGATTGAAAATCAGATAAGGGTAATGAACGAAGGAAGCGTTTCCGATTTCTCTAGTCTTAATGATCCTGATTCAGAAATTCATAATTTAATTGTTCGGCACGGTGATGTAATCATTGTTCCTCAAAAAAAGCGAAACGTATATGTCTTTGGCCAGGTTCAAAATCCCGGGTTCATCACTTATTCACCAAATAAGGATTATAAGTATTATTTGAATCTAGCCGGAGGAGTTGGTAAATATTCAGAAGATGAAATTAAAGTAATAAAAGGAGAGTCCCGTTATTGGGTAATTGCAGAGGAAGAGCCAATAATAAATGAAGGGGACTTTATATTTGTGCCGAAACAACAATTGCGTTCTTTCAGATCTTATGTTCAGGAATATGCATCTTACCTGAGTATAATAGGCAGTGTTGCAACATTAGCATTATTAATTGTGCAACTTGGAAAATAGCACTTGACATTTAAGTTTAAAATCATATTTTTGTCAGGCTAATTTGAAAATGTTCTTAATGTGATTGTGAATTAAAAACAAAGAATTTTAATTCTTTAGTTTTTGAATCTATTGACTTTAGAAAATATTCATATTAAATTTGGTGCCCTTCTCTAATAAAGAAGGGTAAATTTTTGTTCTTTGAAAGAGTGAAAGCAGCGAATCTGTTAATTCAGCGAATTTAACTAAGCAAGTATTTGCCAAGATTACAAACTTTTTATAGTATTTACTACGGAGAGTTTGATCCTGGCTCAGGACGAACGCTGGCGGCGTGCTTAACACATGCAAGTCTACGAGAAAGAGGTAGCAATATCTTGATTAAAGTGGCGCACGGGTGAGTAACACGTAAGTAATCTACCCATAGATTTGGAATAACCCCGCGAAAGTGGGGCTAATACCGTATAATGCAGCGGCACCGCATGGTGATGTTGTTAAAGTTTATAAGACGTCTATGGATGAGCTTGCGCCCGATTAGCTAGTTGGTAGAGTAAAAGCCTACCAAGGCAACTATCGGTAGCTGGTCTGAGAGGATGATCAGCCACACTGGAACTGAGACACGGTCCAGACTCCTACGGGAGGCAGCAGTGAGGAATATTGGGCAATGCCCGAAAGGGTGACCCAGCAACGCCGCGTGGAGGATGAAGGCCGTAAGGTTGTAAACTCCTGTTAGAGGGGAAGAAAAACTCCGATAGAATCGGAGACTGACTGTACCCTCAGAGGAAGCCCCGGCTAACTACGTGCCAGCAGCCGCGGTAATACGTAGGGGGCAAGCGTTGTCCGGATTCACTGGGTGTAAAGGGCGCGTAGGCGGGCTAGCAAGTCAGAGGTGAAATCCTACAGCTTAACTGTAGAACTGCCTTTGAAACTGTTAGTCTTGAGTGCGGAAGAGAGAGACGGAATTCCAGGTGTAGCGGTGAAATGCGTAGATATCTGGAGGAACACCAGTCGCGAAGGCGGTCTCTTGGTCCGTAACTGACGCTCAGGCGCGAAAGCGTGGGTAGCAAACAGGATTAGATACCCTGGTAGTCCACGCTGTAAACGATGAATACTAGGTGTTGGGTCGAAAGGCTCAGTGCCGCAGCTAACGCATTAAGTATTCCACCTGGGGAGTACGATCGCAAGGTTGAAACTCAAAGGAATTGACGGGGGCCCGCACAAGCAGTGGAGCATGTGGTTTAATTCGATGCAACGCGAAGAACCTTACCTAGGCTTGAAAGGCAAGTGACAGGGTATGAAAGTACCCCTCCAGCAATGGCACTTGTACAGGTGCTGCATGGCTGTCGTCAGCTCGTGCCGTGAGGTGTTGGGTTAAGTCCCGCAACGAGCGCAACCCCTACTATTAGTTGCCATCAGGTAATGCTGAGCACTCTAATAGGACTGCCTACGCAAGTAGTGAGGAAGGTGGGGATGACGTCAAGTCCGCATGGCCCTTACGCCTAGGGCTACACACGTGCTACAATGGATAAAACAATGGGCAGCAAAACCGCGAGGTTAAGCCAATCCCTTAAATTTATCCCCAGTTCGGATTGGAGTCTGAAACTCGACTCCATGAAGTTGGAATTGCTAGTAATCGCGGATCAGCACGCCGCGGTGAATACGTTCCCGGGCCTTGTACACACCGCCCGTCAAGCCATGGAAGCCGGGGGTACCCGAAGCCAAAATCCTAACCGCAAGGAGGGACTTGTCTAAGGTAAAACCGGTGACTGGGGCTAAGTCGTAACAAGGTAGCCGTACCGGAAGGTGCGGCTGGATCACCTCCTTTCTAAGAGTAATTGTTAATTTGCAAATTAACTACTCGCTGCTAACTCTTTCTTTTTGTTCTTTATATCTATGAATTAACTTGAGCATAGGGCTTAAGAATATCCTGGGCCTGTAGCTCAGATGGTTAGAGCGCACGCCTGATAAGCGTGAGGTCAGTAGTTCAATTCTACTCAGGCCCACATTATGGGTTGTGTTGTTCTTTTTTTTTGTAATAACCTAAGACCCATAACTTCCCTTGGAGTTTTGGGGCTATAGCTCAATTGGGAGAGCGCCGCCCTTGCAAGGCGGAGGTTATCGGTTCGATCCCGATTAGCTCCACTAAATCCCCGACTCGTCGGGTAATGTTCTTTGAAAGATTGAAAGAGTAAAAAACAATCCCGTTTTTTCGGGAGAAGTTTTACTGAGCCTGAAATATAGAATAATAAATTTCATAGATTTAATGTTCTTACGAGAGCACAAATCTATCTGTGTATAAAAATTTTGGTTAAGTTATTAAGGGCATACGGTGGATGCCTTGGTACAAGAAGTCGATGAAGGACGTGACTACCTGCGATAAGCCACGGATAGGTGGAAATAACCTAATACCCGTGGATTTCCGAATGGGGCAACCCTTTCCGAGTAATGTCGGAAAATCTACAGCTGAATTCATAGGCTGTAAGAAGACAACCCGGGGAACTGAAACATCTCAGTACCCGGAGGAATAGAAAACAAAAGTGATTTCCTGAGTAGTGGCGAGCGAAATGGAAACAGTCTAAACCGTTTAACGTGTTCAAGGCGGCAACCCTTGCGTTAACGGTGTTGCGGGATCTGCTCTGGCTGAATTGCCGATAAGCCGAAGAGTAAAAAACTATATTGTTAGTCGAATGTTCTGGAAAGTTCAACCATAGGAGGTGATAGTCCTGTAGGCGAAAACAGTATAGCTCTTTGGAGCAAACTCCCAAGTACCCCGGAATAAGTGGAAGTCTGTGGGAATCTGCCAGAACCATCTGGTAAGACTAAATACTCTCTTGTAACCGATAGCGCATAGTACCGTGAGGGAAAGGTGAAAAGAACTCCTTTTAGGAGAGTGAAATAGTACCTGAAACCGTATGCTTACAAACGGTTGGAGTCCCGATTTATCGGGATGACAGCGTGCCTTCTGGATAATGAGCCTACGAGTTACTCGTACGTTGCAAGGTTAAGTAGCTAAGCTGCGTAGCCATAGCGAAAGCAAGTCCTAACCGGGCGATTGAAGTAACGTGCGGTAGACGCGAAACCGGGTGATCTATCCTTGTCCAGGATGAAGTGAGGGTAAAACCTCATGGAGGTCCGAACCAGTGTGGGTTGAAAACCGCTTGGATGAGGTGAGGATAGGGGTGAAAGGCCAACCAAACCCGGAAATAGCTCGTATTCCCCGAAATAGCTTTAGGGCTAGCCTCGATTAAAAGTATAACGGAGGTAGAGCACTGATTGGGCTAGGGCTGTCACAACGGTACCAAACCCAGACAAACTCCGAATTCCGTATATATGTTTTTCGGGAGTCAGGCTACGAGGGATAAGCTTCGTGGCCAAAAGGGAAACAACCCAAACCATCAACTAAGGCCCCTAAATGGCAGTTAACAGAGAAAGGATGTTGAGTTGCTCAGACAACTAGGATGTTGGCTTAGAAGCAGCCATTCATTTAAAGAGTGCGTAATAGCTCACTAGTCAAGCGACTCGGCGTCGACAATACTCGGGACTTAAACTGTCTGCCGAAGTTATGGATTCTTCGATTTATCGAAGAGTGGTAGGGGAACATTCTATATGCAGCGAATGTGTACTGCGAGGTATGCTGGAGCGTATAGAAAAGCAAATGTAGGCATTAGTAACGATAATCCCGGTGAAAAACCGGGACACCGAAAGTCTAAGGTTTCCTGAGCAATGTTAGTCATCTCAGGGTTAGTCGATCCCTAAGCCGAGGCTGAAAGGCGTAGGCGATGGAAAACAGGTTAATATTCCTGTACCTGGTAAACCTCGTTTGACCGTAAGGAGGGACGCAGGAGTGAAGATCAGCCACCTGACGGATTAGGTGGTCTAAGTGCGTAGGTTGGAAGAGTAGGCAAATCCGCTCTTCCTTAAGACCGAGACACGAACGGGAGAGCTTGCTCACAAACTGATCGTAATCATACTGCCGAGAAAATCTTCGTACGGGAGACGTTTATCGGATCGTACCGCAAACCGACACAGGTAGACGGGATGAGTATTCTAAGGTGCTCGAGTGAGCCGTGGTTAAGGAACTCGGCAAATTAACTCCGTAACTTCGGGATAAGGAGTGCCCCTTGTAGGTGAAATCCTTGCGGACGTAGCTGAACGGGGCCGCAGTGAAATGGCCCAGGCGACTGTTTAACAAAAACACATGTCTCTGCGAAGTCAATCAAGACGATGTATAGGGACTGACACCTGCCCGGTGCTGGAAGGTTAAGGGGAGAGGTTAGCGCAAGCGAAGCTTTGAACCGAAGCCCCAGTAAACGGCGGCCGTAACTATAACGGTCCTAAGGTAGCGAAATTCCTTGTCGGGTAAGTTCCGACCTGCACGAATGGTGTAACGATCTGGGCACTGTCTCAACCACGGGCTCGGTGAAATTGTGGTACCGGTGAAGACGCCGGTTACCCGCATATGGACGGAAAGACCCCGTGCACCTTTACTGCACCCTAACATTGGGTTCGGTTAAAGCATGTGTAGCATAGGTGGGAGGCTTTGAAGCCGGGACGCTAGTTTCGGTGGAGCCAATACTGAAATACCACCCTTGTTTTATCTGGATTCTAACCTCGGCCCTTGAATCAGGGTCAGGAACAGTGTTAGGCGGGTAGTTTGACTGGGGCGGTCGCCTCCTAAAATGTAACGGAGGCTCTCAATGGTTCCCTCAGCATGGTTGGTAATCATGCGGCGAGTGTAAAGGCAAACGGGAGCTTGACTGCGAGACTTACAAGTCGAGCAGGTGCGAAAGCAGGACTTAGTGATCCGACGGTAGCGAGTGGAAGTGCCGTCGCTCAAAGGATAAAAGGTACGCCGGGGATAACAGGCTGATCTTACCCAAGAGTTCATATCGACGGTAAGGTTTGGCACCTCGATGTCGGCTCATCGCATCCTGGGGCTGAAGAAGGTCCCAAGGGTTTGGCTGTTCGCCAATTAAAGCGGTACGTGAGCTGGGTTCAGAACGTCGTGAGACAGTTCGGTCCCTATCCTATGCGGGCGAAGGATACTTGAGAAGGGTCGCTTCTAGTACGAGAGGACCGAAGTGAACGTATCTCTAGTGCACCAGTTGTCACGCCAGTGGCATCGCTGGGTAGCTATATACGGTTGTGATAAGCGCTGAAAGCATCTAAGCGCGAAGCACGCTTCAAGATTAGGTATCCCTTACGTAAGTAACTAAAGACTCCTCGGAGATGACGAGGTTGATAGGCTGCAGGTGTAAGTGTAGTAATACATTCAGCCGAGCAGTACTAATAGGTCGTGCGACTTAACCATTAAATTTTTATATACAGATTTGTTTCTCTCTAGGGCTCTGCTCTTTCTTCTTTCAATTTATTTTGGTTTTAATTTTGGTGGTTTTAGCCTGGGTGATACACCTCTTCCCATTCCGAACAGAGTAGTTAAGACCCAGTACGCCGATGGTACTGCATGCGCAGGTGTGTGGGAGAGTAGGTAACTGCCAAATTTAATTTAACCCCGATCACAATCTTTGGTCGGGGTTTTTTATTTCCCGTCTGTGAGAACATACTTTTTCCATTTTTCGTTTAATAGAAAATATAAGTTCTCATTTACTAAATCATTCATAATTATCAAGTTTTGTTTTTTCTTTTTAATGGCACATATTTAGAAAGTTTTTTTGATTTTCATCGTTCAAAAAGTGTAGTTCTTTAGAAATATTAAAAATTAATCCAATATTTTGACAGCACCTGTTAGTTCAGATAATAAGATAATCTGTTTCCATTGCGGTATTGAGTGTAAGGATGATTTAATCTCTTTTGATGATAAATCATTTTGCTGTTCCGGATGTAAAACGGTTTATGAAATTTTAGATAAAAGTAATCTGTGCACATATTACAATCTGGAAACAAATCCCGGAATTTCACCCAACCTTAATTTAGGGACAAGATTTGATTATCTTGACGACCCTCAGACCACTGCAAAACTAATTGATTTTCAGAATGAAAAACTCACTTCAGTTACCTTTTATATTCCTCAAATGCATTGCAGTTCCTGCATCTGGCTGCTCGAAAATCTATTCAAGCTTAACAAATCAGTAAAGAATTCTAAAGTAGATTTTCTTAAGAAAAAACTCAGTATTCATTTTAATCATAATGAAATAACACTTAAGCAGGTTGTTCAACTGATAACCTCGCTCGGGTACGAGCCTCAGATTTTACTGGAAAGTTTTGAGAAAAGAGAGGAACCTCATTTAAATAAAAAACTTTATTATAAAATAGGTATTGCCGGATTCTGCTTCGGTAATGTTATGCTTCTGAGTTTTCCCGAGTATCTATCAATAGATATATCAGAAGTTTTTTTCCGAAAGCTATTCGGCTATCTGAACTTAATTCTCTCTCTTCCGGTATTTCTTTATTCAGCATCGGGATACTTTATTTCAGCCATTCAGGGACTTAGAAAGAAAATAATTAATCTCGATGTTCCAATTTCATTGGGCATACTTGCTCTTTTTATAAGATCATCTTATGAAGTTTTGACTTTTACAGGTGCCGGTTATTTTGACTCTCTCACTGGATTAGTTTTCTTTCTGTTGATAGGAAAATTTCTACAGGAAAAAACTTACGACACTCTTAATTTTGAAAGAAATTACAAATCTTATTTCCCGTTAGCCGTAACAGTTTTGATTGATGGTAAAGAAAAATCTATTCCCATTTCAAAATTAATGGTTGGAAACAGAATAGTTATCAGAAAAAATGAACTTATACCGGCTGATTCAATCCTTTTTAATGGAGATGGAAAAATTGATTATAGTTTTGTAACAGGGGAATCAAAACCGGTCTCAAAAGTCAGTGGCGAAATGATTTATGCCGGCGGCAGACAGATGGGGGGTGCAATTGAACTTGAGGTAATTAAAGAAGTATCGCAGAGTTATCTAACACAGCTTTGGAATAATGATACATTTAATAAAAGTTCTGAAAGCGCATTCACAAATTTTTCTAATGCAGTAAGTAAATATTTTACAGGGGTTGTCCTTTTTATAGCAGCTGTTGCAACTTTAGCCTGGCTCCCTTCAAGTACATCGACTGCATTAAATGTCTTTACTGCTGTTTTAATAGTAGCATGTCCTTGTGCCCTGGCTTTATCAACACCGTTTACTCTTGGTAATGCAATGAGAGTGTTCGGGAATAATAGGTTATTTGTGAAAAACTCAGCTGTGATCGAAAAAACTGCCAAGATTACTTCTATAGTTTTTGATAAAACGGGAACAATAACCGAACCAGGGAAGTCGGATTTAATTTATCACGGCAAGGTACTTTCTACTGAAGAACAGAGATACATTAAGTCTATCGTAAGAAACTCAACACATCCTTTAAGCAAAAAGATTTTTGAATCGATTGAGTCAACTGAATTGCTGCCTGTTACACGATTAAATGAAATAGCCGGTAGAGGTATTGAGGGAGTTGTTTATGGAACTCATATCAAAATCGGATCATCTGATTTTATCGGGATTTTAACTAAACAGTATGATGAAAGTTATCTGCGAACAGAAATTCACATCTCAATAAATGATGAACCAATCGGCTACTTCACAGTATCGAACTCTTATCGAAAAGGAATTGGCGAAGTAATAAAACAGGTTGAAAAAAAATATAAAGTGTCGATGCTTTCAGGAGACAATCCAGCTGAAAGGGATAATCTGAAAAATATTTTCAGCAGCAAAAGTAAACTGCTGTTCAGACAAACACCTGAAAACAAACTTAGCTTCATAAAATCTCTTCAATCAAAAAAAGAAAAAGTTATGATGATCGGAGATGGATTGAATGATGCCGGTGCATTATCACAGAGTGATGTCGGAATTTCTGTAACCGATAACATCAGCAATTTTACTCCGGCCAGCGATGCAATTGCAGATGCCGGAATTCTTAACAAACTTCCTGTATTTTTAAAGTACTCAAGAGATAGTGTTAACGTAATTTATATTAACTTTGCAATATCTTTTTTCTATAATGTTATAGGACTTAGTTTTGCAGTTCAAGGTATATTATCACCATTAATCGCGGCGATTCTTATGCCGCTAAGTTCCATAACAGTAGTAACTTTTGCCACTCTGGCTACTAATTATATTGCAAAGAAAAGAGGCTTGATATAGAAGTTATTGTTTTCCTTATAATAGTGAGTTTACTTGTTGCTTCAGGTTTTTTGATAGCATTTTTGTGGGCTGTTAAAAGCGGGCAGTATAAAGATATATACACGCCATCAATAAGAATTCTTTTTGATGCCGAACACAATAAAGATGAAAAAATCAGTAATAAAAAAAAGAAATAATCTAATCTTCAATTTCAGGAGAGCTTAATGGAGTTAGAAAAATTCAGTTATGACAATAAGATAGTCCGTAACTTTGCCCTTGCTACAATTATCTGGGGTTTTGTCGGAATGCTTGTCGGTGTTTTAATAGCAACACAATTATTCCATCCGCAATTAAACTTTAACATTCCATTCCTCACTTTCGGCAGGATCAGACCGCTTCATACAAATGCAGTAATCTTTGCATTTGTTGGTAACGCAATTTTTATGGGCATTTATCATTCAATGCAACGTGTGCTGAAAGCAAGAATGTTCAGTGACTTGTTGAGTAACATTCATTTCTGGGGTTGGCAATTAATTATAGTTGCTGCAGCTATCACTCTTCCTTTAGGATTAACATCAAGTAAAGAATATGCAGAACTTGAGTGGCCGATAGATATAGCGATTACATTGGTATGGGTTGTATTCGGAATAAATATGATCGGAACGATAATCAAGAGGCGTGAAAAACACATGTACGTTGCCGTATGGTTCTATATTGCTACCTGGGTAACAGTTGCATTACTGCATATTGTTAATTCACTTGCTATTCCGGTTACACTCTTCAAAAGTTATTCAATTTACGCCGGAGTGCAGGATGCTTTAGTTCAGTGGTGGTATGGGCATAACGCAGTTGCATTCTTTCTAACAACTCCGTTTCTCGGATTAATGTATTATTATTTGCCTAAGGCGGCAAACAGACCGGTTTATTCATATAGACTGTCAATCATCCACTTCTGGACTTTAATATTTATTTATATCTGGGCTGGCCCTCACCATCTTTTATATTCTGCATTACCGGATTGGGCACAATCTCTTGGAACAGTATTTTCAATTATGCTTATTGCTCCATCCTGGGGAGGCATGATTAATGGATTACTTACATTAAGAGGTGCTTGGGACAGGGTAAGACAGGATCCTATTCTAAAGTTTATGGTGGTAGCAATTACAGCTTATGGTATGGCAACTTTTGAAGGTCCGATGCTATCACTAAAAAATGTAAATGCATTTGCTCATTTTACTGATTGGATTATATCTCACGTTCATATCGGTGCACTAGGCTGGAACGGATTTTTAACTGCCGGAATTCTTTATTGGCTGGTTCCGAGATTATTCAAGACTGAATTGTATTCCAAAAAAATGGCTAACGTTCACTTCTGGATTGGTACGCTTGGAATTGTTTTTTACGCATCTTCAATGTACTGGTCAGGAATAGTACAATCTTTAATGTGGAAACAATTTACGGATATTGGAGTTCTTCAGTATCCTAATTTTCTTGAAACAGTTCTTCAGATAATACCGATGTATATAATACGTGCATTTGGCGGCACACTTTACCTGATTGGTTTTGTCTTAATGATGTACAATCTTATAAAGACAATGAAACAAGGTTCGTTTGAGGCTAATGAGGAAACAGAAGCTCCGGCAATGCTAAAAGAAGTTAAGGATAAAAAATATTCTCATCGCTGGTTAGAGGCTAAGCCGATTCAATTTTTAGTTGTTGCGTTTATCGCTGTTGCAATTGGCGGAATAGTAGAATTTCTTCCGACCTTTTTGGTAAAATCAAACATACCTACAATTGCTTCAGTACAGCCCTATACTCCTTTAGAGCTTGAAGGTAGGGATATCTATATCAGGGAAGGCTGCAACAATTGTCACTCGCAGCTTGTAAGGCCTTTCAGATCTGAAACAGAAAGATATGGTGAGTACTCTAAAGCAGGTGAATATGTTTATGATCATCCATTTCTATGGGGTTCAAAAAGAACGGGACCTGATCTTCACCGACAGGGAGGTAAATATCCTAATTTATGGCAATACCTGCATATGGAAGATCCGAAATCAATGTCACCCGGATCTATTATGCCTGCATACCCCTGGTTAATTACAGATCAGCTTGATATTACTAACACTGCTGCAAAAATTCGTGCTCTTCAGAAAATAGGTGTACCTTATCCTGAAGGATACAATCAGTTTGCTGTTGATGATCTTATTAAACAAGCTGAAGAAATAGCCCTGGATTTGCAGAATAATGGAGCACCGGCAGAAGCAGACAAAGAAATAATCGCATTAATTGCATATCTGCAAAGATTAGGTACAGATATAAAAGCAGATAAAATAGCAAGTGATAAGTAATGATGAGAGATGTTTTACAATCTGTTGAAGGGATTTCATTATACCCGATAATCTCTATGATCATCTTTGTGTTGTTCTTTGCAATACTAATTATCTGGATGATCAAAGTGGATAAAAATTATATTAAGAAGATGAGCAATCTTCCATTAGAAAAAGAAGATGAAAATGGAATTATAAACACAGGTGAATTGAATGAAAAATAAATTTAACTCTGTTCCACTAGGAATTTTAATAACTTTTATTTTTACATTTTCTGCTCAATTATTTGCTGCTGAAAGTGATTACCCGAAAAACTATTATGATATGATTGCAATATTCTTGATTCTAATTATTGTAGTCGGTTTCATAGCTATGATATATTTTGAGGGCAGAAAAGAACTTCAGCGGGAGGCTAAAGAATCATTATTTGCCAGATTCCGGCAATTTGTAACACGATCAACACCAATTGAAAAAGAGGCAGAAGTAATGCTTGATCATGATTACGACGGAATTAAGGAACTTGATAATCGTATTCCGCCATGGTTCAGCTGGCTGTTTTATGTTACAATTATTTTTTCTGTATGGTATATGATTCATTATCACGTGCTTGGAACCGGTAAACTTCAGGCAGAAGAATATGAGGCTGAGGTACAACTTGCAGAATTAAAACGTGCTGAACTTATACGGAGCGGCGCATTTATAAATGAAGAAACAGTTACATTATTAACTGAAGCTGCAGATTTGCAAACAGGTAAAGCTGTATATGATGCAAACTGTGTTGCCTGCCATGGTCAGTACGGTGAAGGACTTGTAGGGCCTAATTTAACAGATGAATACTGGATACACGGCGGAGGGATAAAAAATGTATTTAAAGTTACTAAGTACGGTGTGCCTGCTAAAGGAATGATTGCCTGGCAGTCCCAGTTAAGTCCGACTCAGATGCAGGAAGTTTCCAGTTATATTATTTCACTTTATGGAACAAATCCTCCCAACCCAAAAGCCCCAGAAGGTGAGAAATGGGTTGCAGAAGCCGGGGAATAAAGTAAATCTGACTCGGGAAGTTTAATAACATTTATGTGAAAGATGAGGATCGGATAAAATGCTTTTTTGTTTGGTTGATTATTATTTGAATACTATTTGAAGATTATTTATTGAAGTTTTCTCAGAAAACGTATGGAACAGAACTTAATTAAGGAAGAAGATCAGAATTTTAGAAATGAATTAGCTACAGTTACTAAAGAAGGAAAACGTAAGTGGATTTATCCTAAAAAACCTTCCGGAAGATTTTACAATGCCCGTAACATTGTCAGTTTTATCCTTTTACTGATCTTATTTGTTACTCCATTCATTAAAGTAAACGGTCATCCATTTATACTTTTTGATATTATCAACAGAAATTTTATTCTGTTCGGAATTCCATTCGGTCCCCACGACTTTCATCTGTTCGTATTGGCAATGATTGCAACTATAGTTTTCATCATTCTCTTCACAGTTGTATTTGGCAGAGTTTTCTGCGGATGGGCTTGTCCTCAAACAATTTTTATGGAAATGGTATTCCGCAAAATTGAATACTGGATTGAAGGTGATGCAAAAGATCAGGTAAAATTAAATAAAGCACCCTGGACAGGTAAAAAGATCTTTAAAAAAGGATTGAAGCAATTTATTTTTTATGCAATTGCTTTCATTATATCACATACATTTCTTGCATATATTATCGGAATTGATAAACTGAAAGAAGTTGTAACCTCCCCGCCATCAGAAAACTTAACTGGATTTATTGCCCTAATGATTTTTTCACTCATTTTCTATTGGGTTTTTTCATATTTCAGAGAGCAGGTTTGTACATTGGTTTGTCCTTACGGAAGACTGCAGGGAGTTTTGCTCGATCAGGACTCAATTGTAATTGCTTATGACTATAAACGAGGAGAACCCCGAGGCAGAATTAAGAAAGATGAAGTTCGTAGTGATAAAGGTGATTGTATTGATTGTCATCTATGCGTGGATGTTTGTCCCACAGGAATTGATATCCGTGACGGAATTCAGCTCGAGTGTGTAAATTGTACTGCCTGCATTGATGAATGTGACCATGTTATGGATAAAATTAAAAAGCCGCGTGGATTGATTAGATATGCATCATTAAAGGAAATAGAGAGCAAAGCTAAGTTTAAATTTACCCCACGAATGACTTTATACACAATAATCCTCATAGCTTTGGTTGGATTACTTTCATACCTGCTTTCAGTTCGAACTGAATACAGTATTGCAATACTAAGAACTCCCGGTATGCTTTTCCAGGAGCAGCCGAATGGTATAATAAGTAATCTTTATGATCTTAATATTGTAAATAAAACTTTTGAGGAAACTCCAATTTCGCTTAAACTTGAAAATATTGAAGGTGATTTAAAACATATAGGTAACGATATTATACTTAAACCGCAGGAAATTATTGATGGAAAGTTTATGATTTTGATCCAAAAGGCAGAGCTTTCAAAAATGAATACTCCTGTTGAAATAGGTGTATATATAAATGAAAAATTATTACAAACGATTAAGACTTCATTCTTAGGACCAAAGCCCGAGGAGAAAAATATATGAAAATCAGTTGGGGAACAGGTATAGTAATAGCTATAGTAGTTTTTATGGCTATAACAATTGCAACAGTCATCTTTATGATCAATCAGGATGTTGATCTTGTAAGCAGTGACTATTATGAAAAGGGAATTAAGTACCAGGAACAAATCGATATGGAAAACCGCTCTCAAAGACTTAAAGATAATGTTAAAATGGAATGGAGTGGTGGAATGTTTGAAATCTCTTTTCCTGACGAATTTGATGGTCAAATATTATCAGGTCAAATCTTTTTCTATCGTCCATCCGACTCAAAAAAGGATTTCAGGTTACCGTTAAACTTAACTGACCTCAAGCAGTATATTCCTGTTCAGGGATTGGAAAAAGGATTATGGCGCGTTAAGTTAAACTGGAACTTAAATAATAAAGATTATTATTACAGTGAAACTTCTTTTATTTTAGAGTAAAATGGAACACTGAATTAACTTGTGAAACTGATAAGGATAGATTAAATAGAACTGCTCTTGATTTTAATTTATGTGATAAGAGTTGATGAGATAGTTATTTAAAATAAAATTTATTCATTTGCTGAAAACTTATTTGTCGACCTAGCCGTTTACGATTTACTTGGTAATAAAGTGAAGCAAAATATAATAATCCTGCTGCTATTATTTGTTAATTCAAGCTTCTTATTTAGTCAGACTCAGCAAAAGATTAAATGGCCATCATTGGCAGATTCGCCGTGGCCAGTTTTAAATGGTGATATGCAGGGAACCGGAAGATCTGATTACGTTGGGCCAACCTCGTCCAATCCTTACATTCATTGGATGGCGGATTTACCTTTAGGAATCTTTTGGGGACCCACCCTGGGTTATGATGACATATTATATTTTGGGTCATATGCACTGGACTCTGATCTCGAAAATCATTTTTATGCATATTTCCCTGATGGTAACCCTTACTGGATTTTTAATACATCTACTGGTTATCCTAACAACTTTAGTCCATTAATTACCAAAGATAGCTCAGTTTATATGAAATCAAATGATGGTGTTCTTTATTGTTTAACCCATAATGGTAATTTAAAGTGGACATCGTATGTGGGTTTTGGAGGAATGAGAATGCATTTTTCGCTGGATCTTGATGGTAATATTTATGCTTTCAGTCAAGATACATTACGTATATTAAATTCTCAAGGAATTGAAATTCAACTAAAGTATATTAAAGATATTTCGAGTCCTGTAATTTTTTCACCTGATGGGGGTACTATTTACTTTAAAACAGGTCATAAAACCAATTGGGAGCAGGATCATTCGCTGGTTGCCGCAGATTTGGAAGGCAATATAGTTTGGCGTTATTGGTTCTTTGAGACCAATGAAGCTCCGGTTACAGTTGATAATCAAGGCAACATTTATTGTTATGGTACGGACAGTACAAATGGAATAAAGCACTTCATTTATTCATTCACTGAAAATGGAGAAATCAGGTGGAAATACCCTACAGATGGATACTTCACATTCAACTCAGTAACTGTGGATATAGAAGGAAATATTCTATTCTATTGCCGTAAAGATAATGGATCTACAAATTATATTGTTTCTCTTAAAAATAATGGCGAATTGAATTGGGAAGTGCGACTCAAACCTGATGAAAATCCTTACTTTGCACAGGTAAACCATGGTTTAACGAGTGACGCTAATGGGAACATTTATTTCGGTTCCAGAGATGGAGTAAATTTCTATGCAATGAATAAGTATGGTGAATTTCTTTGGACACTTTCTCTAAATGGATATGGTTACTTCAGTTCCCCTGCTATTGGATCGGACGGCACATTATACATTGGAACAAGTTTAAGCACTTTTTTTCAGAACCATCAAAACAATCTAATTGCAATAAATGATGAACCATTATATACAGCAGATGACAACAAACCTATTATCAGTTTAGAACTTGCACAGAATTATCCTAACCCATTTAATTTTTTAACAAAAATAGAATACTCGGTGGAGAACCCGGATTGGATTAAACTGAATGTTTATAACTTTCTTGGAGAATTTATTACCACTTTGGTTGATGAATATAAGAGCAGAGGAATGTATAATATAAACTTCAATGCTGAAAACTTAGCAAGCGGCATTTATTTTTATACGATTATTTCAGGAACTAATTTTGAAACTAAAAAGATGGTACTTCTTCGCTAATGAGTAAACTTTGGCGTTTTAGATTTTTCTTTGATAAGGTTTTATCAAGTAATCTTTAAAATACTCTTGTTAATTACAGTGAAACTTCTTTTATAATGGAGCAAAGAAATAGAACACAGATCTAACGGATTTTTACGGATCAAGTCAATTTGATTATTTATTAAACCGGAATATATGTCACCTGAAATATTATCTGCATTTGCTATTGGTTTATTTGGAAGTCTTCACTGTATAGGAATGTGCGGACCGATTGCAATTGCATTACCAGTTCCGAATACATCGAATGTATCTTTTCTTACCGGCAGACTGCTTTATAACATTGGAAGAGTATTAACCTATTCTTTTCTTGGTGCCATTTTCGGCCTTCTGGGCTCGCGTTTTGTGGTTGCGGGTTTTCAACAAGGTATCTCTATCATACTTGGTGTTATAATATTGATTGTTGTTCTTATGCCTTCCAGATATAAAGTTAAAGTAACTCAGCATCCTATCATCTCAAAAATATCTTCACCGTTAAAAGAATCCATTGGAATACTTTTTAAAAAAGGAACATTCTCTTCAATGTTTCTGATCGGAATATTGAATGGGTTTCTTCCCTGCGGACTTGTATATGTTGCATTAGCCGGAGCAATTGCCAGCGGTGATGCCATATCAGGTGCCGTAGTAATGGCTCTGTTCGGACTGGGTACAATTCCGGCAATGTTTGCTGCAACAGTCTTTGGAAAATTCATAAACTTAGGTTTACGAAGAAAACTAAATAAACTCATTCCATATTTTGCTATTGTGCTTGCAATAATATTTATTCTCAGGGGAATGGCATTAGGTATTCCATATCTCTCACCAAAAATTTCTGCTCAGGTTGTTAACGAATCAAATCTGGATTGTCATTAATTTTTTGTATTCTGCGATCATAATCGAAGAATATTATAAGATCTGGCGATCGTAATCGAGAACTCTTATAAAGACACACACTGCAATAATTCTTATATTTGCATTGAATCAAATCTGAAAAATTAAATGCCTAAGTGGATTAAAGTTACAATCGGTTTAACCTTATCGTTTATCGTCATTTTTCTTGTCGGCGGATACTTTATTGAAAGAATGCTAAAAGCATCCTTGCCTGAGTACTCCGGTGAACTTAAAACTTCATCGATAAAAAATAATATTGAGATCTACCGCGATAGTATGGCTGTTCCATATATTTTTGCTGAATCGGATGAAGATGCTGCATTTGCACTAGGATACCTGCACGCACAGGAAAGACTATTTACAATGGATCTTGCCCGTCGTGCCGGTGAAGGAAGACTGAGTGAACTACTTGGTGAAAAAACCATTCCATTCGACAAGATGTTCAGAACTGTAGGAATAAAGAGAAATATTGAAAAAAATATTAATCTTTATAATCCTGATGTTATAAAAATTCTAAAATCTTATTCAGATGGTGTCAATCTTTATATCAAACAAGCTGAAGGAAAATACCCCATTGAGTTTGATGTTCTTGGTTACGATCCTTATGAATGGGAGCCCATACATAGTTTAATAATTGTAAGACTTCTTGGCTGGGAACTGAATATGTCTTGGTGGGTCGATTTTACTTTTGCACAAATAGTTCAGAAATTCGGAAAAGAGAGAGCATTAGAAATACTGCCGGATTATCCTGAAAATGCTCCTTACATAATTAATCCCGATTATAAAAAAATAACTGCGCTTAATTCATCACTAATAGAAACTGATAAACAATTCAGAGAATTTCTTGGCATTTACGGAACACATCTCGGTTCAAATAACTGGGCAGTAAATGGTAAATTGTCCGTCTCCGGTAAACCCATCATCGCAAATGATCCGCATCTTGCATTCAGCGCCCCGGGAAAATTTTATGCTGCTGTAATAAAAAGCAAAAACTGGAATGCTGCGGGTGTGACAATTCCGGGAATTCCGGGAATAGTTATTGGCAAGAATGACAATATATCCTGGACAATGACAAATATAATGAACGATGATGGAGATTTTTTTATTGAGAAAATTGATTCATCCGGAAAAAGTTATTATCTCAATAATAGCTGGAAAGAACTTAACATATTTAAAGACACAATTAAGGTTAAAGATGCCGATGATTATGTTTATGAAATAAAAGAAACACACCGCGGACCAATTATTTCGGACATTCACCCGGGTACTTTATTATTCAGTGATGAACAGATTAAAATGCCGCCTATCAGTATGAAATGGCTCGGTAATGAATTCAGTGATGAGCTAAATGCTTTTCTTAAACTTAATAAAGCCGAAAACATCCCTGATGTTAAAAATTTAATGAAAGATTTTAGTTTACCGGGACAGAATTTCGTTATTGCTGATAAAGATGGAAATATCGGTTATGTGTTTGGTGCAAGAGTACCACTAAGAAAAAACAATAACCCGACTTTAATTTTTGATGGAACAACAACTGAAAATGACTGGCTCGGATATGTGCCGTACGATGAGCTTCCGTATCTGATCAATCCTTCTCAAAATTTTATCGCAACAGCTAACAATAAAGTAATTAAAAACTTTAAATATCATATTTCAAACTTGTGGGAACCATCTTCAAGAATTGACAGAGTAACAGAATTACTTAAAGCAAAAGGTGTTCATTCAAAAGATGATTTTATGGAATACCAAATGGATTTAGTTTCGCCGTATGCTAAACAAATCACAGAGTATATTTTAAGCGCATTTAAAGGAATTCAAATTCAGGATCAGAATCTTAATAAATCATTAGAGCTTCTTTCTGAATGGAATTATGAAATGAACAGTATGAGTCAGGCACCTTCAATTTATTCTGTTTTCCTGATGAAGCTCCTTAAAAACACTTACTATGATGAGTTAGGCAAAGAGTTATATAATCAGTTCGTGTTCATTGCTAATGTTCCTTTCAGAAGCATTCTGCAACTACTTGAAAATCCGAACTCTCCCTGGTTTAACAATATTAACACTAAAGAAAAAGAGACGCGCGATGTAATAATCCGAAAAAGTGTTTCGGATGCATTAACTGAACTTGAGCGCAAATTTGGGAAGAATGTTGCCAACTGGCAATGGGGAAATCTGCATAAGGTTGTTTTCAAACATACTTTTAGCGGGCAGGCATCAATTATTGATAATTTTATTAATATCGGTCCTTATTCAATTGGTGGAGATGGAACAACAGTATTTAACACAGAATATCCGTTCTCAGAACCAAATAGAGAAATAGGATTGCTTGATCATGAACCTTATGAAAATGTGCTCGGCCCTCAGATAAGATTCATAAATGATTATGAACATCCGGACGAATTTTATCTCATATTAACAACCGGACAATCCGGTAACATTATGAGTGACCATTACAGCGATATGACTAAGTACTGGCTTGAAGGAAAGTATATGAAAATCCGAACAGACGAACAATCAATAAAAAATGATAACAATATATTATTCAAATTCCTTGCTGAGTTATGAAATATTATTATATGTTTACAACCTGATAATGATATATTATAATAACAATACTGGATTATATGAAAGTAATAGAACATTTAGATAGAGCAAAAGAACCTTTAATAAGTTTTGAACTAATCCCGCCTAAACGAGGCGGAGATATAAATAGCCTCCTCTCAGTGCTTGAGGATATAGTTAAATACCGTCCTCCGTTTATTGATATTACAAGTCACGCAGCTGAGGTTTATTATGATGAAACTCCAAGCGGAATAAAAAAGATAGTAAAAAGAAAAAGACCCGGAACGCTTGGAATATGTGCATTGATTCAGAACAAGTATAATATTGATGCTGTTCCCCACGTTTTAACAAAGGGATTTACAAGAGAAGAAACAGAGGATTTTTTAATTGAGCTTAACTATCTCGGTATTCAGAATGTACTTGCAATCCGAGGCGATGACAGCGGATACAACAAACCAATTCCAGCAGGTAAAAGTATTAATCTTTATGCATCAGATCTTGTGAAACAGATGGTTGATATGAACCACGGCAAATTTCTTGAAGAAAATCTGCTTGATGCAAAGCCTACTGAATTTTGTATTGGAGTAAGCGGCTACCCTGAAAAACATTTTGAAGCTCCTAACCTTAAAACTGATATTAAATACATAAAGCAGAAAATTGATGCCGGGGCTGAATATGTGGTTACCCAGATGTTTTATGATAACAAATATTATTTCGATTTTGTTGATTTGTGTACACAGATGGGAATTACTGCCCCGATTATACCTGGACTTAAAATTTTAACCTCTAAAGTGCAGCTGCATACGATACCTAAAAACTTTTATGTTAATATTCCTGAAGAATTGGCAGATGAAGTGAGTAATGCTAAACCTGAACACGTTTTAGATATTGGTATTAAATGGGCAGCCAAACAGGTTGAGGAACTCTTAAATAAAAATGTCCCAAGCGTTCATTTTTACATTATGCAGAATTCCAAACCTATCATTAAGTTAATGGAAAGATTAAAAATAAAATGATCAATAGAGCTACTATCAAATCAAAAAAAATAAAATGGGGTATTGCAGGAGGCGGCAGATTTACCGAAGAAACATTTATTCCTGCTTTAACATTATTGCGAAAAGTAAAACTGGTATCGCTGCACAGCAGGGACATTAAAAGAGCAAAGTCACTCGCAGAAAAATTTGGTGTACAATCATTCAGCAGCGATTACGATGAATTTCTTAAATCGGATATGGATATTGTTTATATATCCAGTGAGAATTCACGCCACTACGAGCAGGTAATAAAAGCTGCAAAAGCAGGTAAGCACATCCTCTGCGAAAAGCCGCTTTCAGTAAACTCTCCCGAAGCCGAAGAGATGGTAATGGTATGTAAAGAGAATAACGTTTATTTAGCTGTTAATTACGTTCATAGATTTCACCCGCTTGTAGTTAAAGCAAAAGAGTTAATAAAAGATCAGAAACTGGGAAAGCTTGTTTCAATATCCGTGAATTTTAATATTGATTCACCTCCAAGCAGCAATTTCAGATTTAATAAAAAATTAAGCGGCGGCGGTGTATTACGCGATATCGGAACCCATATGATCGATCTTTTGAGATTTCTTGGCGATGAAATTTCTGAGATAGAGGGTGTAATCGATAATCTGGTTTATCAAAGTGAAGTAGATGATTTCGCACTGGGTACTGTAAAGTTTGCAAAAAGCGGATATGGAATTTTTAATGTTTCATTTAATTCTAAAAAAGCATTCAACCGTGTTGAGATCATTTGTCATAAAGGATCTATGAGCATTGAAAATCTTATCGGTAAAAAACTGATTGCTCCTAAATTAACTATTCTACTTGAAGGGGAAGCAAAAAAAGCTTTCCGGAAAAGAGGTAACAAACAGCTTTATCTTCTTAAATCAATTCATAAATCGCTATTGAGAAATGAAACTCCTTTAGTAACAGGAGAAGATGGCTGGATTAATATGAAATTAATGGAAGAACTTGAAAGAAAATGTCTCTCAAAGAAAAATTAATTGAAGTTTGTCATAAAGTTTATGATAAAGGATTTGTCGCTGCTTATGATGGGAACATTTCTGCAAGAACTGAAAATAATACTGTCCTTATAACTCGTTCCGGAAAATGTAAAGGCAAAATAACCACGAATGATATCCTTGAAATTGATTATAGCGGGAATATTTTAAGTGGTAATGGAAAAGTATCAACAGAAAATAAAATCCATCTTTTCGTCTATTCAAATAGAAAAGAGGTTAATGCTGTCGTTCATTGTCATCCTCCATATTCAACAGCATTTGCTCTGATTGGTGAGGGATTAACTGATCATTATCTTCCCGAAGTGATGCTGACATTTGGCAAAGTACCGGTTTGCAAATACGCTACACCATCAACGGATCAGGTTCCGGAAAGTATGAAACCTTTTATTGAACATGCCTGGGCATTATTACTGGCTAATCACGGCGCTGTTACTTTGGGAAAAGATCTTGATGATGCCTATTATAAAATGGAAAAACTTGAACACGCAGCAAAAATTATTTTTTTAGCAAAACAACTCGGTAAACCCCAAAAACTATCGGATGAATCAGTAAAAGAACTTTTTGATATAGCTGAGAAAACATTTGGTATAAAGCAGGATAAGCGGAATATTTTTTAATCATTTTAATTTCATTCAATAAATTTTATGAAGACTAAACCTCATATAGCATTATTAGTAGGTGGAACATCACCGGAACGCGCAGTTTCAAAAGCCAGCGGAAAATCGGTTTATGAAGCATTAAAAACTTTAGGGTATAAAACTACAGTAATTGATCCGGCCTATGGTGGTGAACAGCCTGAAAATATAGAGCAGTTTTTTGCAGAAAAAGATTTTAGTATCATATCTAATCCAAATTATATTAAAGCATTTAATCTTGATATATGGAAGGACATTGATCTTGCATTTATTGCACTTCACGGTAAGTGGGGAGAGGATGGTACGATTCAATCAATGCTGGAACTTAAAGAAATTAAATATACTGGTTCAAAAGTTTTATCCAGTGCTCTTGCTATGGATAAAATAAAATCTAAAATACTCTTCGATCATCATAGAGTAAGAACTCCTAAGTGGATTAGTGTAAAAAACGGCGAAACAAATACTGAATATTTGGTTGACAGGATAAAGAATGAATCTGGCTTCCCTGTAGTAATAAAACCAAATGATCAGGGTTCAACGGTAGGACTAAGCATTTGCCATAATGAAAATGAAGTTGGAGAAGCTTTAGCACTTTCATATAAATACTCCGACAGAGTATTAATTGAAGAATACATCCCCGGTCGTGAGCTTACGGTCGCTGTTATTGATAATAATCCGCTTCCGGTTCTTGAAATAAAACCTAAACACGGTATATATGATTATGAGTGTAAATACACTTCAGGAATGAGTGAATATCTTGTTCCAGCTCCTATTCCCGAAATTGTGTTTCAGGAACTTCAGGTAATGGCCGTGCAGGCTTTCAAGGGTTTAAGATGTGAAGGTTATGCAAGAGTAGATTTTCGCCTGAACCCTGAAAACATTCCTTATACACTGGAAGTGAATACATTGCCCGGAATGACATCATTAAGTCTTGTTCCTAAAATGGCAAAAGCTGCCGGAATATCTTTCGAACAATTAGTAGAAAAAATTATAAATCTCAGTTTATGAAGTTGTTAAAGAGTAGCAAGGTAAAATTTTTATTTGTTGCTTTGTTAAGCGTTGTTGGCGGAGTTTATCTTTTATTCAGTGAAAAGGGAGTAATCCGATACGTTGATTTAAAAAATCAAGTTGATAATCTGAATGAGCAAATTGAATTGCTTGAAAAGGAAAACAAAAAGCTGGAAGGCCAAATTGATTCTCTTAAGAAAAAGATTCCCTCAATTATTGAGAGAACCGCCAGAGAGAAATATGATATGATAAGACCTGGTGAAAAGAAGATTGAGTTTGTTGAGGAGTGAAAAGATTAAGAATAAGAGTAAGAGTAAGAGTAAGATTAGGAGTGAGACTAAGAGTATGATTATGAAAAATTATTTCTGAAGATTTATTTGTTTCTCTAGCATTTTTTGATGAAAAAAAAGATCCCTATTCCCTCTGTACCGCTGGCTGAAAGAGTTCGACCCGCAGCTTTAAATGATTTTTTCGGGCAGGATAAACTTCTCGGTAATGGTAAACCAATTCGTTTGATGATTGAAAACGATACCCCCACCTCATTCATTTTATGGGGACCTCCGGGTTCAGGCAAAACTACTATTGCCAGAATAATTGCCAATCATACCAAAGCAGATTTTTTTCAGATTAATGCTGTGTCCTCAGGTGTTAAAGATATTAGGGAGATAATCCAGATTGCAAAGAAAAATAAATTTGTAAACAGAAGAACAATTCTTTTCATTGATGAAATTCATCGCTTCAATAAAGCACAACAGGATGCATTACTCAATTCAGTAGAGGCAGGTGAAATAATTCTGATTGGTGCAACAACTGAAAATCCCTCATTTGAAGTAATACCTGCTTTACGATCCAGAGCCAGAGTATATGTGCTGGAGGAGTTATCAAAACAGGATCTGCTTTTAATTCTAAAAAGCGCTTTAAACAGTGACGAGTTGCTCTCAAAATTACCATTAAAAAAAATAGATGAAGATTTTCTGCTTTACTTATCGGGTGGGGATGCGAGAATGATGTTGAGTATTCTTGAATCAGCTGTGATACAGGAAATAGATAAAGATAAAATCATCATTTCAAAAGAAGTGCTTGAAAATGTAGTTCAAAAGAAAAATGTAGTTTACGATAAAAGTGGCGAAGAACATTATAATGTTATAAGTGCCTTTATAAAAAGCATCAGGGGAAGTGATCCTGATGCCGCTCTCTACTGGATGGCAAGAATGCTTGAAGGAGGAGAAGATCCGCTTTTTATTGCAAGACGCATGGTGATCTTAGCTTCTGAAGACGTTGGCAATGCTTCACCAAACGGACTCGTTTTAGCTGAATCAACTTTTAGTGCAGTTCATAAAATCGGCATGCCGGAAGCAAGAATTATTTTAGCTCAATGTGCCACCTATCTTGCATCCTCACCTAAAAGTAATGCTTCGTATCTTGGAATAGATAAAGCCATTTCTGAAGTAAGAAATAATGAACAATTTCCCGTTCCTCTCCATTTAAGAAATGCGCCAACAAAACTGATGAAGGATATCGGATATGGCAAGAAGTATAAATATGCTCACGACTTTTCGAATCATTTTGTGGAAGAAAATTATCTGCCTGAAGAATTGAAAGGCAGGCAGTTTTACCTTCCCACAGAAAACGGACAGGAAAAGAAAATCAAAGAGTGGCTAAGGTTTTTGTGGAAGAAATTAAAGAAGTATTAATCACATAAGACAAAACATTTTACCGGGAAGCTGTTTTACCAATCCTTTAAATTCCAGAGTAAGCAAATTAACAAGACAATCCGAAGTTGAAAGGTTTGCACTCTCTGCAACTTTATCAATCTGAATAGGATCATTACTCAATGCTGCAAGAACTTTTTCTTCAAACATTGTTAAATCAATTTGCGGTTTGGGAATGTTCTTACCGATAACAGGTTTTAGTTTTAATTCAAGTTCAACAAGAATATCCTCTGCGGATCTGATCAGCTTTGCTTCACCTCTCTGAATAAGCAGATTATTCCCTTCTGCCTGCCTTACTCCAAGATTTCCGGGAATGGCAAATACTTCACGGTTTTGATCAAGAGCAAGTCTTGCAGTCTGCATTGCACCGCCAGTAATACCTGTTTCAATAATTACTGTTCCCAGTGATAATCCGGAAATTATCCTGTTTCTTTTGGGAAAGTTAGGCGCATCAGGTTTTGAACCCAGGTTGAATTCACTAATTATCAGTCCACCTTCAGCAATTTCATCGTAAAGCTTTCTGTTTTCAGGGGGATAGATAACATCAAGACCGGAACCAATTACTGCAATGGTTCTGCGGCTATTTTTTAGTGCAGTTTTATGAGCAATAGAATCAACACCGCGAGCCATACCACTTGTAATTGTTATTCCCTGGGAAGTCAGTTCTTCAGAAATTTTTTCTGCCTGTATTTTACCATAGCTTGTTGGCTGTCTTGTGCCAACAATTGCAATAGAGTAATTGTCATTTTCTTTAAAACTGCCTTTTATATATAACAGAAGTGGAGGGTCATATATTTTTTTTAAGAGTGATGGGAATTCATCATCCCAAACAGTAATTATCCTTCCGTTAATCTTCTTCAGTTTATTAAGGTTATTATCTAACTGATCTTCAATAGCTTTTCGGTTTGAATTTACTTTTTGGATTCTTGAGGCAAGTTCTTTGCTTATGCCATCGGATTTTATGAGATCTGAATAAGGAGCTGAAAGGATTTTATTTACTTTCTTGAATTTTGCAAGCAGGTTACGGATTTTGCCGGGACCAATTCCATCCACCGAAAGCAGTAGAAGTAAATCCGCCAGTTGTTCAAAATTAAGTTTACTCAATTGAGCAGTATAAAATAATTATTAAGCAAAATGATTTGAAGTAAATACCTTTATCATATTTTCTGTATTTAGGTATAAGGTATAATTACTAAAAAAATAAATTTTAACTGTACTACACACTTATCTTCGAATATTAATCAGCAGCTAAGGTATTACTGCTCAGGTGAAGTTTCTGCAGCAGTATCAGTTTCTTTTTTTCTGAATAAAATAGATAATGGAAAAATAATAACATATCCGATAAATAATATGATCGGAGAAAGAACCAGAGAAGTAGTACTGTCCCAATTACCAACGCTCATCAGATAAAATCCAATAATAACAAAAAGAATCCCTGCGAAGAATAAAATATAATTTGTTCTATTCCAGTAAATACTGAATGGTGAAACAAAGTTTTTTTTTGTGGTTTTTACGGATCTTTTTTTTACAGCTTTTGCCATATTAGCTCCAAAAATAAAAAAATAAAAAAACCCGGTGATGGGGGGATCACCGGGCCCGACTCTGGTTCATCAAAGGGCAGGGGAGAACCCTTTGAAAGAGTCGTTGCGAATATAAATTGTTAACTGTTAATTGTCAAGCAATGCTAATTATTTACTTATTTGATATACAATTTTTCTTATTGTATCAAACTGTAAGTAAGGATATTCTTCCCTGATTGAATCAATCGCGTCACCGGCACTGACTTTACTCGATCTAAGATGCTTGAATTTTTTTCTTATTTGATAGTCTCTCACGGCTTTATCATCAATTAAACCGTGGGCATCAAGAAGTTCAAAAATCTCATCACTTATGAGATCTGATAGCGGGTTTTCGATTTTTGCTTTTATTGTGTTCATTGCGCTTTCTCCATTTAGTGAATGAATCATTTACCTAATAAATCGTATCAAACTGTAAGAAAACCTCCTGATAATTATTGTTGTAAATATAACAAAAAAACCGACCAGCCCGTTCCCGGAACTAAAATCGGCGTTAATATGCCACTTTATTAAAATTTTCTATCCTTTAGACGAACAAATATTAAAAAAGTAGCAAATCGGTTATAAAATCAAATCCTTTAATTATTTTCTGTGTAAATATTTCTATTTATTGGGAGAATGTCAAGGAAAATTATCAATATATAATTCACTGCCTGAATATTTGTTCAGCTTATTGAATTGGCTAATCCAAATAAATATGTTAATTTTAATTATAATTTTTTAACAAAAAACACTATTATGGCTACAGATAGAAGTATTGACTTTCTCGATTATGTATTGATAATTCTAAAAAGAAAATGGAAATTGCTAGGAATAGCATTATCTATTCTCATAATCTCTTATCTATTAATTTACTTTTTTGTGGAAGAGAGATTTGAAGCGAAAGCTGTTATAATTCCTTCCGAAGATGATCAATTGAGTTCACTTTCATCAATGTTTAAAGGACTATCTAATCTACCTTTGGGTTTAGGAGCATTGAAAAAAGATACAAACATTGATCTTTATATAACGATAATTTATAGCAGAACTAATTTGGATGCTATTATTGAAGAATTCGATTTATATCGTGAATATAATTTGAATAGTATGGAAAAAACCAGAAAAGTTTTGGCTAAGAATATAAAAACTAAAGAAACAAAGGAAGGTGCATTTGAAATATCTGTTATCGCCAGTTCAAGAGAAAAATCTGCAGCGATGACAAATTTTGTTGTTGAAAAGCTTAATGAAAACATAATTGATTTAAATATCAGAAAATCAAAAGAAAACCGTGCATTTCTTGAGAAAAGGTATGAGGAAATAAAAATTACCTTAAGAGACGCGGAAGATTCTTTACGACATTTTCAAGAAAAAACAAGGGTTCTCGTAGCTGATGAACAAACTAAGGCTATAATCGAGACCTTCTCAAAATTAGAGTCTGAAATTGCTGCAAAGGAGATTGAAACAAATATTTACGAGCGTATGCATGGAAAAAATTCGCCAATTACACAAAACGCGCAAATTTCATTAGAAGAATTTAGGTCAAAATTAAAGTCACTTAGACGAGGGGAAGGGGATAGTTCATTTCTAATTTCCCTTAGCTCAATTCCTAAATACTCAATGGAATACTACAGATTGTATCGCGATGTTATGATAAATAGTACTATGCTAGAAGTTATTATTCCATTGTATGAAACTGCCAAATTTCAGGAACAAAAAGAAACACCTATATTGCAAATAATTGATCTTGCAGAACCACCCGAGCTTAAAGCTTATCCGCAGCGAGTACTATCAGCTTTGCTGATTACCATTGCAATAATGTCTTTCATCCTATTATACTTGTTTTTCTCAGATTTCTTAAAAAATTCTCTAAATCCTAAAATTATTCTACTCAGGAAAGAATTAAGATTTCGAAAAAATAAATAATGATTATCTACAATAACAATATTCAAGAGAACTACTCTATCTCTGAATTTAAAAAGGTAGCATTTCTTTCTGCTTTCCTTTTAATACCCATATTTGTTCTTGTTCTTTTGAATGCATTAACACTTGAAGTATTAGTAATATATGCGTTAATACCCATTGCATTTATCTTTATTTTGAACTTTAATGTTATGTTTTCATTGTTCTTGATAACATTTTTTTTTGAATTCACCGTATTATCATTTTCTATATCAGAATTATTCGCAATATTTCTTTTGATTTCCTTTTTGATTACTCATCAGTTTCCAATTTCAGAATTAAAAAATGTGTTTCTAATCTCTTTTTTAATTTTCCTTTTTTCAATAATTCCTTCGATAATAAATTCTGAAATACCAATTCTATCTGCATTTCTTTCCTTAAGACTGATAGTATTTTTATTCATATTTCTATTTCTTTCAATTTACTTTAAAGATAGAAAAAGGATCTGGTATCTAATAATAATTTTTATTTCATTAAGCTTTTCTAATGCTGTATACTTAATTGCCGATGCTGTAATCAATAACAAGAGATCTTTTGGGTACGCAGGTATCATGTATGTCGATCTTGTGGGTTTATCTTTAGTTATTACTACGATCCTTTTCCTTTACTTTAAGAAATTTAGAATAACATTCTTTACACTAACCATTGTATTCTTATTAGCTTTATTATTCACACAAACTCGCAATGCTTGGATTACCTCTGCATTTGTAGTAATGGGCATAGGGATTCAGTATGTCATCAGATCCATAAAAGAAGGTATTAGCCTTGCAGCTCTGATGTTTAAGGTATTTATTTTTTTAATTCCCATTTTTTTTGTAGTAATTCAAATAAGCCAATCTGATGTTGCAGTTTTTGAACGAGCTAATGTGTCTGCATTAAGTCAAACGAGGGACACAGAAGAGTACATGAAAACAGCAGGTTCATTTATTACTAGGATATTTATTTGGGACACAACAATTAATGCATTTCTAGCTAATCCTGTTACGGGTATTGGGTTTTATACTTTTCCCTTTTTGTCAAAAAATTATTCTGAACTAGATCCTGAACTTTATAAGTTGTTCGTGGAAGGCCTTCCACCCCACCAAACATATTTAGCTATACTTGGCGAAACCGGCATAATAGGCTTTATTGGTTTTATCATTTTTGTTTCCGTTATTTTAATTACCAGTTTTCGTAATATGAAACTTGCCAAAGTTGGTCCTGATAAATTATTTGCGACATTAGCTTTTTGGTTATTTTTTTATGTACTAATTTCTATGATTATGACTGATGCCTGGCTCTGGGGAACACTATTTATGGTTTTTTCAGTGATCATCGCACTGATAGATTCGAATTCACGAATGATGTATAAATCATAATTTATATCTTGTAATAGCAGAAAATTTTTTTAATGCGTAAGCTACTTTACTTAAACTCTTTGTCTGGTGTTATACAGATAATCCTAGGAATCATTTTAGTATTTATAAGCATACCTTTGTTCATTAGTGTTATGGGCAGTAAAACGTATGGTGTGTTTTCAATATTACTAATAATTGGAAATTTAAATTCATTTACTAACCTTGGAATCACAGCATCGCTGGTGAAATTTCTTGCCGAACAAGGTAAAGTTAAACAATCAAATTACGATATTTTCATATCGTTTATGATTTTATTAATAGTTGGCTTTTCATTTAGTCTTCTACTCTTCCTCTTTACAGAAGTGACATTATTTGATTTATTTAAAATTCCAAAAGAATATAATAGTAATGATACCCTCATTCTTTATTATTCCTTGTTAGTGTCTAATTTTTTTTTATTTGTGGGTCAAATAGGTGTTGCAGTTCTAGACTCATTGCAGAAAATATATTTAACTAATATCCTGCAGACAATTTATAATTCGTCTTATTGGCTCTTTATTATACTAATTCTTATCGTAAGGCCATCTTTACCTTTAATCGGTTTTAGCATATTATTATCATCATTTATTTGGCTGATAATTCTCATATACTTTTTCCTAAAACATTGGAATTATTTCGAATTTAGCGGCATAAAAGAAAATATTTTTTTTACCATAAGAAAAAATCTGAATTATGGTTTTAAGATTTACTTTAGTGGTTTAATAAATTTCTTTTTTGAACCTCTTTCCAAAATTCTTTTAAGTAATTTTGTAGGAATTACAGAAGTAGGCTATTACGATATTATTTTGCGAGTAAAGACGCAACTAATGAACTTAGTTTTAAAAGTATTTTATCCTATCATTCCATATATATCAGCCGAGAAAGATATTGCTAGAGTTAGATTATTGATTACGGATATTTGTAAGAAAATTGCATTCTTAATAATACCAATATTGATAGTTTCTTTTTATGGAGCAAATACAGTTGTGAATCTTTGGTTAGGAGATGACTTTACCTTGGTAGCTGCCAGTATTTCATATTTAATTAGTGCTTACTTATTAAGTATTATTATGTTGCCAAACTATCAGTATTTAACTTATAAAGGTTTTCCAGGTAAAACTATTATAATGCAGTTATCAAATGTAATTGTTAATATATTACTATTTTTCTTCACTTATGAGTACCTAGCGTTTTATGCAATTATTGTAGGAAATATTGGAGCATTGATCTTCTCTACAATTCAAGGGTTTTATTTTCAGAAAAAATATCTGAATAATTTTGTTTTCGAAAAACTAGATGAGTTTTATAAATGGATTACAATAATTGGTTTGACATTTTTTATTGGACACATAGTGACTTCGATTCAACTAAATAAAATAATTCAGTTAATATTACTAGTAGTTAGTGTAATTACATTTTATTTTTATTTTTTAAGACAATTTAAAATATTCAATAGTAAGGATATCTCTACATATTTTGGACAAAATTATTTTGCTGATAGAATAGCTAAAATATTGTTAAAATAGTTTTGATAATGTTAGAATCCGATAAATTTCAATTCAAGTGATGCTATGAAAAAAGTAATTAATCATTTACTGAGTCATTTCGGTTATAAAATCACAAAATTACCATCTCTGGATAAAGACATATCAGAAGGGAAGTACAAGTGGTTACAGGAATTTGGTATAAAATCTGTTTTAGATGTTGGTGGAAATAACGGCGAATATGTATTGTTTTTTAATAATATACTACCAACATCAACAATATACTCTTTTGAACCTATAAAAGATGTTTTTCAACAATTACAAAATAATACGGGCCACCTGAAGAATGCAATAGCATTTAATTTTGCTCTGGGAGATTTTGATGGTGAGGCAGATATTTATCGAAATAATTTTACACCAAGTTCCTCATTTCTTAAAATTGCTGAATCTCATATTAATTCCTTTCCTCAGACAGCAAATACTACTCTGCAAAAAGTTCAAGTAAAAAAGATTGACTCCATATTTGAATCCTTATCCTTAAAGAAAAAAGTAATGCTAAAATTAGATGTTCAGGGTTATGAACTTAGTACTCTTAAGGGGGCAGAAAATGCCCTGGCTTTAGTTGATTTAATAATTACTGAAGTAAGTTATCTTAAACTTTACGAAAACCAGGTGATGTTTAATCAGATTAATAATTACCTTTATGAAAAGGGATTTGTATTTGCAGGTAATCTAAACCAGCTTTATGATCCAATTGATAATAGAATTCTTCAGGCTGATGCAATTTATATCAAACATTGAGTATCAAATAAATGAAATCAATCAATCCTCCACTTGTCTCAGTTATTGTATCAACTTATAATTCAGAAGTTTTTATTGAAGAAAAGTTACAGGACTTATTAAAGCAATCCATTTTTGAAAAGCTTCAGATTATATTGGTTAATAGTGGTTCACAACAGGGTGAACATTTTATAGTTCAAAAATATCTGAAAGCATATGAGAATTTTAATTATATAATTACTTCACAACGCGAATCAATATATCAGGCTTGGAACCGAGGAATAAAAATTGCGAAGGGGAAGTTCATTTGTAATTCAAATACAGATGATAGACTAAAGGAAAATGCACTCGAAATTCTTTCTAATGAATTAGAAAAACATCCCGAAGTTGGGGTTGTTTATGCTGATCAGTACATAACCACAATACCCAATCAGAAATTTAATGAAGCATATAATAACAAAATTTATCATTTTCCAAATTATGATTTCATTCACCTTTTAGACAGATGCTTAATTGGCTCGCAGCCAATGTGGAGAGCTTCAATACATTTTAAGGATGATATCTGGTTTAATGAAAAGTATGAAATTTGTGGAGATCATGATTTTTATATTCGTGTTGCTGAGAAATACCAACTAAGACATTTGGATATGGTCTTAGGAACTTTTTATAAATCCCCACAAAAAATGAATAAGGAATATCAAAACATGGAAGAAACCGAAAAAGAGGGTTTCTCAATTTCTTTTCATCATTTGCAAAAACATTTAAACTCTCTAAGAGATAAAGAACTTAAAAGAATTCTTAAATCAAACATTCTTCAGGTATTAATTCCCTTTATAAGCTATAGAATTGTTAATAAAATGAGGTCTATCTTCTTTCACAAGAAACATTTTCAATATCCTGAATTCACGTATTTAATAGTGATATTAATTTTCAGGAAATTTAAGAAATATAATAAAGTAAAATATTTTTCAAATAAATATTTGAAGCAATATCATTCCAGGAGAATTAAAAGGGTACTGGATTCAATTACAAGATCTGAAGATAATCTTAAATCTATTCTGGACTTGGATTATGAAAAATAAAATAGGGATTGCCATTATCACTTGCAATAGGCCTCACTTATTTAGCCAATGTATTTCATCTGTTCCTAAACCTGATAGTATGATTATAATTAATGATGGAGATAAAATAAGTGATTCCCTAATTCCCACACATACCGATGAATTTATTCAACACAAATCAAATAAAGGTGTAGGTAAATCTAAAAATGAGGGTATTAAGTATTTGTTGCAAAACGGATGTAATCATATATTCCTATGTGAAGACGATATAATGATAATAAATCCTAATGTATATTTGAGATATATTGAAGTTGCATTCAAATCAGGAATATTTCATTTGAATTTTGCTTATCACGGCAACGGAAATAAAGATATTAATGGAAAGCCTATAGCCCGAAAAATTATTTTTGATGAAAACAATGAGGCTTTATTAAGCTTGAATAAAAACTTGCTAGGGGCCTTTTCTTATTATCATAAATCAGTGATTGAAAAAGTCGGCCTAATTGATGAAAGATATTTTAATGCCTGGGAACATGTTGACCACACATTTCAAATTATTAAGGCGAAGTTACATCCTCCTTTCTGGTGGTTTGCCGATATTGCTAATAGCACTAATTATATAAAAGATTTAGATATTGATCATAGTAAAAGCATTATCAGGAAGAAGGGATTATTATGGAAACTAAATATGTTACGAAACACCAGAAAATTTAAGTATAAAAATGGATTGCCCCCCTATAATATTCCGGATTCTACTGAGTATGAAGTGGAACAACAATTATTATTATTAAGGAATAGTCTAACTTTAATCAATTAAGTAACTCGGATGTTTTAAGTGTGTTCAAATTTAGCAGCAGTAACAGTTTTATTTAATCCTGATAACTTGACCATAGAGAATCTGAGTTCTTATTCCAGTCAGGTTGATAAAATCTATGTAATAGATAATTCCGAAGCTACAAATAAACACATCGTTGATAAGATTATTTCGATAAAGAATGTTGAGTATATATCAAATCAAAAAAACCTTGGAATAGCTGCAGCATTAAACATTGGTGCACAAAAGGCAATTGAAGATAATTATGAGTTTCTTTTAACAATGGATCAGGACAGTAAAGCTTCAGAAGGTATGATAGAAACTCTGTATAATATTATTAAGACTAATGAACAGATTGCAATTGCAGCTTCAGAACATTTTAATCCTAATATTCATAAAATGGATACCACGCAAAAAACTTATGAGGTTAATTATACAATGACCAGTGGTAACCTTCTACGATTGTGTGCATACAAACAAGCAGGTGGCTTTCTTGAAAAATTGTTTATCGATTATGTGGATCATGAATATTGTTTAAGATTAAGATCACAAGGTCATAAGATTATAATGACCAATGAAACTTATGTGTATCATATTCTAGGGAATTCTGAAAAGAAGAAGTTTTTATTTTGGAATATTTATCCCACCCATCATTCACCATTAAGACTTTACTACCGCACAAGAAACCGATTTTATGTTAACCGCACATACAAAAAATATTTCCCTGATTATGTAAAAGAAGATTTTAAAAATCAGTTAATAGAGTTTTTTTATTTACTCTTGGGTGAAAAAAACTTAATACGGAAAATTAAAATGATAATTAAAGGTTACAGTGATTACAGGAAGGGAAATTTCGGGGAATATGAGCATCGATAAATTGAAAATTGCCGGTGTTGTTATATTGTATCATCCCGGTAAAGACTTAACCGGTAATATAAATTCATACTTATATTTTATTGATCACTTGTTTGTTATTGATAATTCCGAAAATAGAAATTTATCTATGCTTGACACAGTAATTAATTCTGAGAAAGTTTCCTATCATTTTAATGATTCCAACCTGGGCATAGCCTCTGCATTAAACCTTGGTATTGAAAGAGCATTAAGTGCCGGTTATTCATATATACTTACAATGGATCAGGATAGCAGCTTTGAAGATGATTCATTAGAAAAACTGATATCCGTTATTTCAAATGATATCTCTATTGGGATATATTCTCCTATTCATAAAAACAAATTTTTGACTAATCCGCCCCAAAGCAATACAAGAGAAGAAGTATCTGACGTTATGACATCTGGAAATATTCTTAACCTCTCCGTTGTGAATAAAATAGGTAAATTTGCAGACGAATATTTTATAGATTACGTTGATATTGAATATTGTTTAAGATTAAGAAAAAACGGTTATAAAATTCTGAGGATAAATAACTCAATCTTAAATCATAATGAAGCAAATCTTAGCAGAAGAGTATTTTTTGGTAAAACTGTTTATCCGCCTAACCATTCGGCTTTAAGATGGTACTATAAGATTCGGAATTTTCATTATTTGATGCAAGAATATTCTAATGATTTCCCGGAATACTTTATTGTTGAAAAGAAAAATATGACAAATAATATTTTGAAGGTTTTGATTTTTGAAAAAAATAAAATTGATAAAGTCAAAATGATGATAAAAGGATATATGGATTATAGAAAAAAAATAACTGGAAGAATGCCAGATTGATATGCATTTCTCTATCATCATTGTGAATTATAATCTATCAAATGAAGTCCGGAACTGTTTAAACAGCTTGAAGCAATTTGTTAATAAGTCGGATTTCGAAATAATACTAGTTGACAATAACTCTGATGATAAAACAATAAATGAAATCGCTGAAGACTTCAGCAATACCAGTAATTTCAGTTTTAGGTTTATTAAAACTGTTAAAAATATCGGATTTGGAAATGCGTGTAATCTGGCTGCAGAAAGTGCTAACGGAACTTATTTATGTTTTTTGAACCCGGATACAGAAATCAAGTCTGATGTATTTTCTTTTATTTTAGATAAGTACAAAGACCCTGATCTGACAAAAGGAATAGCAGGTTTTAATGTAGCTGAAACCGGCTTTGTTGATTATTCTGCCGGATATTTTCCTAATTTATTTTTTGAGGCGTTAAATATTTTTTCCTTAGGCAGAGTTTTCGAAGCTTTCTTAGTTAAAGTTAAGTCCCGCTTAAACAAAAAAGACATGATCAATCTCGATTGGGTTATGGGTGCAGCTTTTTTTATTAACAGAGATTTATTCATTGAGTTAAATGGATTTGATAGTGATTACTTCCTGTACTTTGAAGAAATGGATTTATGTAAACGAGCAAAAAATTCGGGAGCAGTTGTAAAATATTTTCCATCAGTCAAAGTTGATCATATAGGAAGCGCCGGATCTAAGAAAAACTATTATTTTTTCACTAAAATGTTTTATAAAGGTAAGTTGTTATTCTTAAATAAACACAGTAAACGTCATTTTCTATACATATATCAAATCTTTATGTTCTTACATATTCTAACACAGATTTTATTGTGGAAAATATTATCGTTTAATAATAAATCTAAATCTCAAGGGAAAATATCCGCATTCAGGGAAGTACTATCACATCTGAGTTCACCACAAAATTTAAGCAACAACCCGGTGCAGATTTGAAGATCGCAGTAAACTTATTACCATTCAGAGAAAAAATTGCTGGTGCAGGAAAGTATGCTCAAAAGATACTTCAGTACCTTTCAGAAATAGATAAAAGTAATCAGTATATCTTGTTTGTTTCTGAAGCGGGAAGGAATAATTTCAGTGGGTTGTCTGATAATTTCAATTTCCAAATTGCAAAGTTCAATCCGGAAAAAGTTATTGAGAGAATTCTTTGGGAGCAGTTAGTTTTTCCATTTAAGTTAATTAAATTAAAACCTGATATCATTTTCACGCCCTCAGTCGCTGTACCGTTTTTTGCTAAAGGTAGATTTTTTACAACAATTCACGATCTTGCTTATAAAATAATCAAATCAAAATATTCGCCTCTTAGAAGGCTGTATATTAGGTTGGTAACAACGTTAGCTGCAAAAAAATCAAACATCATTTTTACTGTTTCTAATTTTTCTAAACGTGAAATTGAAAAAGAATTCAAACTAAAAAATAAAAAGGTTTTAGTAACTTATAATGGTGTTGGTGAAAACTTTTATAATGAATATAGTGAAAGCGTAAAAATAGAATTTAATAGAAAATATAAGTTACCGGATGATTACTTGCTTTATGTAGGTGCTATCGAACCCGGGAAAAATCTGGATAAATTATTTCTTTCCTTAGCAAAAATTATTAAAGATGAAAAGCAGGATAAGTATCTTGTATTGACTTCAGGTATTGGTTGGAAACAACAACAGTTATTCAATTTGGTTACTGAACTTGGTATAGAAAATAGAATTATAAGACTACCTTATATAAATGACGAAGATATGCCTTTGTTATATAATTGCGCTTCTATGTTAATTTATTTATCAAGTTATGAAGGATTTGGAATTCCTGTATTGGAAGCGATGGCTGCTGGTACACCAGTTATAACATCCAAATCTGAAGCAATCACTGAATTTGCTGGTGATTCGGTATTATCTGTTTCACCTGAAAATATTAATGAAATTGTACACGCAATTTTGTTACTAAGTAAAGATGAAAATTTTAGGAAAGACTATATTCGAAAGGGAAAGAACACTGCCAATCGATTCCACTGGGCTAATTCAGCTAAAATCATTTACGATGAAATCAACTATTTTAGCGATCAAACAGGTACTTAATGATTTCTCAATCCGAAAATAAAATTGAACTATCAGTTGTTTTCATTTCCTGGAAAATGAAAGATCTTTTGCAAAGATGTCTTGAAACATTATACAAATATTCATCAGGAATAAATTTCGAGGTTATTGTAGTTGATAATAACTCTCAGGACGGTACTTCTGAGATGATTGAAAAAGACTTTCCTCAAGCGCGGCTGATTAAAAATCCGGAGAACCGTGGTGTAGCTCCTGCAAGAAATCAGGGAATAAAAGAAACTGCAGGTAAATATATACTCATTCTTGATGCCGATATGGAATTAGTTGAAAATTCTATCCTAAAATTATATGAATTTATGGAGTCAAATTCTGAAGCTGGATTGGTGGGAAGCAAACTTGTTGATACCGATGGTCAGTTACAGTTTTCCTGTAAACGATTTCCCAATTTTCTTGCCTTCCTGTTCAGAAGACTTGAGCATTTTGATCTGATAAGGAATTCTAAAACACTGCGTTATCATACAATGCAGGACTGGGATCATAAGGAAATAAAAGAGGTTGATTATCTCATCGGCGCCTGTCAATTCTTCAGAAGGGATGTTATAGAAAAAATCGGTTTATATGACGACAAAATATTTTATGGCCCTGAAGATATTGATTTTTGCTTACGTATCTGGAAGGCGGGCTGGAAGGTCTTTTATTTTCCGCACACACATATTATACATCACGAACAACGAATTACTAAGAAAAAGTTTCTATCTAAAATATCATACAAGCATCTTCTCGGAATTTTTTATATCTATAGAAAATATAAATTCAGACTTAAGGTATAAAATATTTCTATGTCCAAAACCACAGAAAAAATACTAATACTTTTTACAGATTTTATTACTATTAACTTAGCTCTGGCTATTTTTTTTCTGTTAAGGGTTGAGTCAGGATTATTTGAACTTGTCATTATGCCCGAGTTCTTCCTGCCTATGTTTGCAATTTATTTGTATTGGCTTTTGATCTTTACTTTCGTTGGTATGTACCGTACCTGGTTTGCCGCATCACGTTTTGATGAACTCTCCACTCTTTTCAAAGCAACTTTTGTGGGAATATTTATTTTATTCTTCGTCATTTTCCTTGATGATTATGTTCACGATGTTGCATCTTCCACACGGATTTTAATATTTATTTATTGGGGACTTCTGTTAGTTCTTGTCGGCAGCGGCAGAATGATAATTAGAAGTGTTCAGCGTAATTTGCTGATTAAAGGTATTGGAAGACGCTGTGGATTAATTATCGGATTCAATGAAAAAGCTTTTGAAGTATTTGATACTCTTGAACAGCATCGTGGATTAGGAATAGATGCTGAAGCTTTTGTTGCAGTTAATACTGAAAATACTGGCAAGGATTACAAAGGCATTAAAGCTGAAGGTTCAATTGAAAATCTTGAAGAGCTTATTAGTAAATACAATGTTCAGGAAATAATCATAGCTCTTGAAAAAGACAATCACGATGTTCTGGTTGAAGTTATATCCAAAACTGAAGGCAAAGGCATCAAGCTGAAAATTGTACCTGATCTTTATGAAATATTAAGCGGACAGGCACGCACCAGTCAGATTTACGGCATGCCGCTGATAGATATTATGCCTGAATTGATGCCTGAATGGGAGAAAAAACTTAAACGATTATTGGATATTGTGATTTCATTTATTCTTCTTGTTATAGGTTTACCGGTTGTTATAATATCTGCAATAGCAATTAAACTTGATAGTAAAGGTCCGGTTTTCTTTAAACAGGAACGAAGCGGTATGAACGGTAAATCATTTAAAATGGTTAAGTTCAGATCGATGTATCAGGATGCAGAAAAACTTACGGGTCCCGTCTGGTCGCAAAAAGACGATCCTCGTATTACAAAAGTTGGCAGGATAATCCGCAAATTAAGAATTGATGAAATTCCTCAGATGTATAATGTTCTTAAAGGTGAAATGAGTCTGGTTGGTCCAAGACCGGAAAGACCATTTTTTGTTGAAAAACTTTCTGAACAGATTCCTTATTATAAACGAAGATTAAAAGTTCGCCCCGGTATCACAGGATGGGCACAGGTAAAACATAAATATGATGAATCAATTGAAGATGTTAAAATAAAACTCCGCTACGATCTGTTTTATATTGAAAACATGTCCATCCGGATGGATATGAAAATTCTTTTCAGGACTATATTTGTAGTAATATTTGGTAAGGGTCATTACAATTAAAAGCGCTAAGCGCTTAGTATACAAAAGTAGATTGCTTGTTTAATAATATTCTGATAAATAAAACATTGCGATGATAAATGGTTAAATTATTTTTCTCTTTTATCTTTGGTTAAATATTAATTTTAAGTTTTTAACAATTTAATAATGCAGCAATAAAACAATAATAATTATATGCCCGATTACAAAACACTCGTAATAATACCAACTTACAATGAGATGGATAACATTCCAAAACTCCTTCCTATTGTTTTATCAAAGGATGACTCTATAAACATTCTTATAGTAGATGATAATTCAAAGGATGGTACTGCTCAATATGTAATTGAACAGCAGAAGTCTAATCCGCGGCTTCATTTATTGCAAAGAGAAAAAAAACTTGGATTAGGAACCGCTTACATTGCAGGATTTAAATATGCGTTAGCTAACGGATTTGATTTTATTTTTGAAATGGATGCAGACTTTTCGCACAATCCTGATGAAATTCCTAATTTCCTGAAAGCCATAAAAGAAAATGATCTTGTACTCGGCAGCAGATATATTGACGGTGTTCGGGTACTTAACTGGCCTATGAGAAGATTACTGTTAAGTTTTTTTGCAAGTGTTTACACTCGAATTATTACCGGTATGCCTGTAAGAGATGCTACCGGCGGATTTAAATGTTTCAGAAAAAAAGTACTTGAAGGGATTGATCTTAATAAGGTTCAGTCAAACGGATATTCATTTCAGATCGAGATGACATTTAAAGCCTACAAAAAAGGTTTTAAGATTAAAGAAATTCCAATTGTATTTATGGATCGTGTAAAAGGCACTTCTAAAATGTCGAAAAAAATTGTTTACGAAGCAGTGTTTATGGTTTGGAAGCTTCGTTTGAGAAGTATTTTTGGAATTCTCTAAGGTATGCAAGTGGATCTTTCCATAATCATAGTTAATTATAACGTTAAAGTATTCCTACAGAATCTTCTGGATTCTATAAATAAAGCATCAGCAAACCTTCAGACCGAAATCATAGTTGTCGATAACGCATCCGATGACGGAAGTGTTGAATTCCTTCGCGAAAAGTATCCTTCTGTTAAATTAATTATCAATAAAACCAACCTTGGTTTTGGTAAAGCAAATAATCTTGCTCTAAAAGAGGCAAAAGGCAAATTCATTCTGCTGCTTAATCCCGACACTATTGTTGCTGAAGATACTTTCATAAAAATGATTGAGTTCTTTAATCAAACACCTGAAGCAGGATTGGCAGGATGTAAAATCCTTAATCCCGATGGCACACTTCAATTACCTTGCAGAAGAAGTTTTCCCGGTCCCTGGACTTCATTCACAAAAGTAACAGGATTGAGCACATTATTTCCTAAAAGCAAAATATTTGCCCGGTACAATCTTACTTATCTTGATGAGAATGAAACTTATGAAGTAGATGCTATTTCCGGTTCATTTATGATGATGCGAAAAGAGGTATATGATAAAGTCGGCGGATTTGATGAGCAGTTTTTTATGTATGGAGAGGATCTGGATTTATGTTACAGAATTCAGAAAGCGGGTTACAAAGTTTACTATGTCCATTCAACACAGATAATACATTACAAGGGTGAAAGCACAAAACGAAGCAGTATAGATGAAACAAAAGTTTTTTACAATGCAATGCATTTATTCGTTAAGAAGCATCTCTCTTCTTCTTTTCTTGTGGAAATAATTCTGCAATCAGCAATACTTGTAAGAAGATTTTTTGCATACATTGGTAAAATAAAACTTGTTTTAGCTGCAATGCTTATCGATCTGCTGTTATTCATAGGCGCTCTTTTAATCGGTGAGTATCTGGTTAAAACACATTCTGCCTGGGCTGGCTTTCCCCAATTTGCAGTGCCGGTAGTCTACATTGTTCCTGCATTGCTGTATATAATTATATCTGCGGTTTCAGGTTCTTACCGAAAAGATTCACTCTCTGTTATGAAGAACCTCATTGGTACCTTTATCAGCTTGCTTGTGCTTACATCGTTAACTTTCTTCTTCAAGCAATATGCTTTTAGTCGTGCAGTGGTTTTATTAACCTATCTGATTTTATTTGTTACCCTGCCGCTGTGGAGAATAATTGCAAAACTTTTCTTTAATGTTGGATTGGGCAAGGATGAATTCAGACAACTCAGATCAATTGTGGTTGGTACAGATGAAACTGCTGTGAATCTGGCTAAAAAGTTAAAAGAGAAGAAAACCAATATTTATTATGTGGTCGGACTAATTGGCTTTTCCAATAAAAATGTTGGTCAGCAATTTAACGGATTTGAAGTCATCGGTACAGATGTCAATATTGCAAAGGTAATTAAAAAGTACGCTGTTGATGAAGTTATATTTTCTTCAGCTCAACTGACTTATAATAAAATGATAGAAATAGTATCATCAAACCAGGATAAGAATGTTGAGTTTAAGATAGTCGGCAGTAATCTTGATTTTATTGTAGGAAAAACAGCAGTTACTTTACTTGATGATCTCCCCATTTTTGAACTCAGCTATAATATAACAAGTCCGGTTCACAGATTCATCAAGCGGAGTTTTGATATTGTCGTTTCAACGGCAGTTTTGTTTTTGATATATCCTTTCATATTTTTCAAAGTAAGACTTAGCGGAATGAAAAACGATTTTTCTCAATTCATTTTAAATGTTCCTAAAGTATTTGCTGGTACGCAAAGTTTTGTTGGTCCGGGAAAAGTGAATAATGAAAAATTAGCTTTTATGGGTAAAAATGGTTTGACAGGTTTCTGGTACACAGAACCCGGTGATAACGCTGAAGAGGAAAGACAAAATATTTTTTATGCTAAGAATCAAAATATATGGCTCGATCTGGAAATACTCGGTAAATCCTTAATTAAGATGTGGAGAAAATAAAAGTTATGGCAAAGACTATTTTAGATTTTGAAAAACCTATCATTGAGCTTGAAGCTAAGCTCGAGGAAATGAAAAAATATTCGGATAATCTTGATATTGAAAAAGAGATTATCAGGATTGAAGGAAAAGTTAAACAACTAAAAGAGGAATTGTTTAAAGATCTTTCCAGATGGCAGCGTGTTCAGCTTGCGCGGCATCCCGACAGGCCATTCACTCTTGATCATATTCTGGCAATGACAGAAAGTTTTGTTGAACTACACGGCGACAGACTCTTTAAAGACGATAAAGCAATTGTTGGCGGACTTGCTCAATTAGGTGATCATAAAGTTGTTATCATCGGGCATCAGAAGGGCCGTGATACAAAATCAAATCTTTATAGAAACTTTGGAATGCCCAATCCTGAGGGTTATAGAAAAGCACTTCGATTGATGAAGCTCGCAGAAAAATTTAATAAACCTGTAATAACTTTACTCGATACTCCGGGTGCTTTTCCGGGACTTGAAGCTGAAGAACGGGGTCAGGCGGAAGCAATTGCAAAAAATTTATTTGAAATGAGCCGGTTGAGAGTTCCAATCATTGTTGTAATAATTGGTGAAGGTGCAAGCGGCGGTGCACTAGGTATTGGTGTCGGCGACAGGATCCTTATGCTTGAAAATTGCTGGTACTCAGTGATATCACCCGAATCCTGTTCTAGTATTTTATGGCGAAGCTGGGAATATAAAGAACAGGCAGCAGAAGCATTAAAATTAACTGCCCCGGATTTACTCGATCAGAAAATAATTGACCGGATAATTCCTGAACCTATGGGCGGTGCACATAAAGATCATAAAGAGGCTGCTGAAATTCTGAAAAATATTTTAATTGAAGAACTTAATGATTTAGTTAAAATTAAACCCGATAAATTAATTGCAAACCGCCTTGAAAAATTCGGTGCTATGGGCGCTTTTGTAGAGTAATTTATTTGATTGAAGAACTGAATGAATTTTACTTTAGATAAAAAAGTAATAAATAAAGTCAAACTCAAAGACAAAAATAATGATCTGTCTTTTTGGTTATCAACGCCTTACTCCTTTCGGCTCGAGGCTGTTGAGAAAATAAGGCAGGAATACAACAATTGGAAATATGGTACTGAACAAGGATTTCAGAGAATTTATAGAGTTATTAAATCAAAACGATGTTAAATATTTAATTGTCGGCGGGTATGCAGTTGCTGTTCATGGATATCCCCGCTATACAAAAGATATTGACATATGGATTTTTACGGATGAATCAAATCTTAAAAAAATCGTAAAAGCGATAAATGATTTTGGATTTAAATCATCTAACATAAAAGTTGCCGACCTTAAAGAATCCGGCACTGTAGTGCAACTTGGGTTGCCCCCTAATAGAATTGATTTGATAACTGATGTTGATGGTGTTGATTTTGATGATTGTTACAATAATAAATTTGAAATAATTTCCAATGGATTAAAAATGAACTTCATTGGTTTAGAACATCTTAAAAAAAATAAAAAAGCTTCAGGAAGATATCAGGATCTTGCTGATTTAGAGAATCTTGAATAATAATCGCCCCAAAATCCTAAATGCCTGACTTGTTCTTAATTATTTTAATTTAACATCTCAAATCTATAGTTCATTCTTATGCTAAAACACACCACAGAGATTCGTGTTCGTTACGGGGATACCGACCAAATGAAATTTGCTTATCACGGCAGATATCTTGATTATTTTGAAATCGGCAGAAGTGAAATGATGCGTGATAACGGTCTGCCCTACAAAGCTGTAGAGGAAGCAGGTTATCATATGCCTGTGATAGAAACTATGATAAAGTTTAAAAATCCCGCTTTTTATGATGAAGTTTTAGTAATTGAATCCAGAGTTGAAAAACTTCCATTGCTTAAAGTTCGTATTGATCATACAATAACAAGTAAAGAACGCGGAGTGGTTATTTGCGAAGGTTACATTGAATTGGTTTTTGTAGATCCTAAGCTTGGCAAACCGGTGAGAGCACCGGAGTTTTTCCTTAATGTTATTAAAAAATACTTCGATTAAAAGTCAAAAGTTGATATCACAAAAATGTAGTATTAGGAAATCGATTTTTTACTTTTTACTTAAAAAACAATGTTCGATAAACTAAAAGAACTAACAAAAGATACCGCCATTTACGGCATCAGCACTATGATAGGAAGGTTCCTGAACTTCATTCTAGTACCCTTCTATACAAACATCTTTTCTCCCGGTGATTACGGAATTGTTATTCTTGTTTATTCTTACATCGCAATTCTTAATATATTTTTCATTTACGGAATGGATGCTGCCTTTCTCAAATATGCAGCCTTCAAAGATTTCGGCGATGATAAAGATAACTTTTCAACCCCATATATTTCAGTTTTTATCACTTCCGTTTTCTTTTCAGGATTAATAATCCTTCTAAATAAAACTATTACTGAATCGATCGGAGTGCCGTTAAATTATTCCTCAATAATTATTCTTTCATCAGTTATACTATTTATTGATGCTAATGCTGTAATTCCATTTCTTAAACTTCGCCTTGAAAAAAAAGCAAAACAGTTTGCGTCTATCAAAGTAGCAAATATCCTTCTTAATATTTTACTGAATGTTATTTTGATTGTTGGAATGGGATGGGGAATAGAAGCTATTTTTATCAGTAATCTTACAGCATCATTACTATCACTGGTCTTAGTTTCGCCCACTATAATGAGATTCTTTAAACTCAGTTTTCACAAAGTTTTATTCAACAGACTATTAAAATTTGGATTGCCTTACTTACCAGCCGGAATTGCTATCATGCTTGTTCAGGTTGTTGATGTTCCAATCCTTGAAAGACTTACCGATCTTGATACTGTGGGTATTTACAAGGCTAACTATAAGCTTGGCATTTTTATGATGTTGTTTGTAAATATGTTTCAATATGCATGGCAGCCGTTTTTCCTGCAGAATGCAAAAGAAGAAAATGCAAAGCAGATGTTCTCCAAAGTGATGACGTACTTTTCAATTATCGGTTTTACAATGCTCATAACCCTTTCTCTTTTTATTGATGATATTGTCAAAATAAATTTTGGCGGGTTCAGTATAATCGGATCTCAATATTGGAGCGGAATTGAAATAGTACCGATCATTCTTCTTGGTTATTTATTTAACGGATTTTTTGTAGTTTTTTCAGCAGGAATTTACATTGAAGAAAAAAGCATATACGCCCCGATAGTTGCCGGTGCAGGAGCTGTAACAAATATTGTTTCCAATCTCCTCCTTATTCCGGCATTTGGAATTATGGGTGCCGCTTTCGCAACCCTGATCAGTTATGGAGTCATGGCTTTTGGATATTTTATAGTTACTCAAAAGTATTATAAGATTGATTATGAATACTTAAGATTAATAAAGCTGTTTATTCTGGTTTTCTTTATTGGAATCTCTTATTATTTTCTGCGTAGCACTGATGAACTGAACCTGTTTGTAAAACTAGCCATGTTAGTTGTTTATGTTTCTATACTTTTTAAGTTTATTATTGATCCAACTGAATTAAGAATGTTAAAAGAAAAATTAATTAAGCAAAGAAATAAATGATGCCGGAAAAAGTATTAGTTAAATTCAAAAGACTGGATGATCGATATAAAAATATTCCAATTCCGGAATACGCCACATCCGGAAGTGCCGGAATGGATATAAGAGCTACTTTAGACAAAATTTTAGTTCTGAAACCGGGGCAAATTGAATTAGTCCCGACGAACATTTCAGTAGAAATTCCTCATGGCTATGAAATTCAGGTAAGACCGAGAAGCGGACTTGCATTTAAGCACGGTATTGGTGTGCTTAATTCGCCGGGAACTATTGATTCGGATTACCGCGGTGAAATAAAAATCATTCTTATCAATCTTAGTAAAGAAGATTTTAAAATTTCTTCAGGCGACAGAATTGCGCAGCTTGTTCTATCAAAGGTTTATCTTGCCGAGATGAGAGAAAGCGATGAACTTAACAACAGCAAAAGGGGAGAAGGCGGTTTTGGTCATACAGGGAAAAAATAATTTTATTTTTTCATATTAATTTTTTCTGTGTTATAGTTTTTGCAAAATTTTTATTTCAACAATCTTTATATTCGTTTTAGTTAATTAAGATTTCTCCAAATCGATTTACCACTCTTAATCATTGAAATTTTGACTTTAAAAAATGTCTGATTTTATTCATTTACATAATCATACTCATTACAGTTTACAGGATGGTGCGTGTACTGTCGAGGGATTGATAAACGCTGCTAAAAAACATGGAATGCAATCTGTAGCCATTACAGATCACGGTGTAATGTACGGGGCTGCTGAGTTTTATAAAAAAGCTAAGAAAGCCGGGATCAAACCGATAATTGGAATGGAAGCTTACATTGTTACGGAAGGCAGCAGGTTTGATAGAGGAAAAACCGAAGATCTTTCCGGTAAAAAAAGAGCAAAACATTATAATCATCTTATCCTGCTTGCAAAAAATAAAAAAGGTTATGAAAATCTTTCAAAGTTATCTACACTTGGGCATACCGAGGGTTTTTATTACAAACCAAGAATTGACCTCGAACTTCTTAAACAATATTCAGATGGACTGGTATGTACTTCAGCCTGTGTTAGCGGTGTGGTTTCTTCTCACCTTGTAACTGGTGATTATGCAAAAGCAAAAAAGACTGCTATTTCCTACAAGGAAATTTTTGGCGATGACTTTTATCTCGAGATGCAGGATCACAATATGGATAATGAAAAACCCGTTCTTGAGGGTATGCCTAAACTTTCGAGAGAGTTGGGAATAAAATTAGTTGCAACTAACGACTGTCATTACATTGAAAAAGATCACGCAATTCCTCATAACATTCTTCTTTTATTATCAGATAAGAATGGTGCCGACTATAAAGACCTGCGATATGGTACTGACCAGGTATATTTTAAATCATCGGATGAAATGATAAAGCTTTTTAAGAAGCATAAAGATGCAATTGAAAACACTCTTGAGATCGATTCAAAGATAGACTTAAAGATTGATTTTGAAGGACATCACTTTCCCGACTTTCCGATTCCTGCTGAATCAAAAGCAAAAACACTTGAGGAGTACCTGGAAATTATCGCCTGGCAGGGTTTGCAGTATCGAAAATTAAAAATCACAAACGATGTTGAAGAAAGGTTTAAGTTTGAACTGAACACAATCAGGGAAATGGGATTTGCCGGATATTTTCTTATTGTACAGGATTTCATAAATACAGCAAAGGGAAAAAACATTCCTGTTGGTCCCGGCAGAGGAAGCGTTGCCGGCAGTTTGGTTGCGTATGCATTAGGAATAACTAATATAAATCCTCTTGACTACGCATTGCTGTTTGAACGATTTCTAAATCCTGCCAGAAAATCAATGCCCGATATCGATGTTGATTTTGCCGATGATCAACGCAGTGATGTCATTGATTACGTTAGAGAAAAATACGGAAGCGAATGTGTAAGTCAGATTATAACTTTCAACAGGCTCTCCTCAAAAGCTGTGATAAGAGATGTTGCACGCGTACTTAAAGTTCCTATTCCCACAGTAAATAAAATTACAAAGTTCATTCCTTCAAAATTCGGCAAAGTTTATTCGATAGATCAGGCATTAGCAGAAGTTCCGGAACTTGATTGGGTAAAAAACTCCAATGATGATTCAATTAAGGACTTAATTAAATATGCTAAAGTTCTTGAAGGGATGAACCGCAATGCTTCTAAGCATGCCGCCGGTGTTGTTATTACTCCCGATGATGTTAGTAAATATGTTCCGCTGGCAAATGCTGTTAACGCAACTTCACAAAATGATATTGTAACTCAGTTCAATATGAAAGACATTGAAAGTTCAGGTCTTTTAAAAATGGATTTTCTTGGATTGAGAACCCTTACAATTATCCGTGATACTCTTAATTTCGTGAAAAAAAATCATAAAGTTGAAATTGATATTGATAACATTCCGCTTGATGATGAAAAAACTTATGCACTTTTTTCAAAGGGTCAGACTACCGGAGTGTTCCAGTTTGAATCTCCGCCAATGCGTGAATACTTAAAACGATTACATCCAAACAGTTTAAGTGATCTTGCCGCAATGAATGCACTCTACCGACCGGGTCCTATGGAATTTATTGATGATTTTATTGAAAGGAAATTCGGCAGGAGACAGGTTAAGTATCAGCATTCTGTTCTTGAACCGATTCTTAAAGAAACATACGGTGTTATTGTTTATCAGGAGCAGGTAATTCAGATTGCAAATCAGGTTGGGGGAATGAGTCTTGCCGAAGCTGATATCTTAAGAAGGGCGATGGGCAAGAAAGATCTGCTTGCAATGGAAGATCAAAAAATTAAATTTCTTGATGGTGCTGTTAAAAAAGGAATTCCGGAAAAAATTGCTAAAGGTATATTCGATGCAATATTTAAATTTGCCAATTATGGTTTCAATAAAAGTCATGCTGTTGCATACAGTTATATTGCTTACCAGACAGCATTTCTAAAAGCTCATTACCCGGCAGAATTTCTTGCAGCAAACCTGAAAAATGAATTTGGAAATACGGATAAGGTAACAAAATTTCTTGAGGACTGCCGTAAGTTAAAAATTAAAGTTCTTCCGCCTGATGTTAATAACCCTTCAATCTACTTTATTGCCGAAGATGGTCAGATCAGATTTGGCATGACTGTAATTAAAAATGTCGGAATAAATGCTATTCAGGAAATCATTAACTCAAGAGAAAAACTTGGGAGAGATTTTACCGGTATATTTGATTTTTGTTTGAATGTTGATAACAGAGTCGTGAACAAAAAAACTCTGGAAGGTTTGGTACTTGCAGGTGCATTTGATTCAGTTGATAAAAACCGTGCTAAACTTTTCGATGCTGTTGAAGCGGCAATAGACTTCAGTCATAAAGCGCAAAACTCAAAAATACTTTCTGAAAACAGTTTATTCGGTGGTGAAGAGCATGCTATGGTTTCAGAACCTAAACTGCCGGAAGTAAAACCCTGGACAGAACTTGAAATTTTAGCCCGTGAAAGGGAGGTAATAGGTTTTTACGTAACAGGACATCCCCTAAGAAAGTATGAACTTGAGTATAAATCATTTGCGGGTATTCATATCGGTGAAACTGAAGAGCTGACGGATATGGCTGATATCCGTGCCTGCGGAGTTATAACAGAGCTGAGAACAAAAATAGATAAAGCCGGCAATAACATGGCTTTCTTTAAGATAGATGATTTCTCAGGATCTTGCGAGTGTTTGATGTTCTCAAAAGTATATAAAGAGTTTGGAAGTTTGCTTAAAGAAGAAGAGTCTGTTTTTATTTTTGGTGATCTTGAGAGCAGCGGTGATGCTGTAAAAATTCATGTTAAAAAAGTAATTCCACTTGAAAAAGTAAAAGATACGTTAACTGAAAGCATTAAAATCTTAATTGATAAAGAAAAAGTTACCGAAGAAATCATTTTGAAGATCAAAGAAGTTCTTGTTAAACACGAAGGCTCAATTCCGGTTTTCATTCAGCTTAATGAGAATGGTTCAAAAAATAAAATTTATGCTTTAAAGGATTTACGGGTAAAACTAAACGATTCACTTTTATCATCTTTAATCAATATTATTGGTGAAGACTCAATAGTCTTAAAATCTAAGTAGATTTTATAAAAGTTTTTGAACGGTCAATCATCCAATCTTTCAATCATCCAATCTGCCTTTACCGGCAGGCAGGTCTTTCAACCAATCACTCCTGCTATCATTGATCTCACATCCAGTTAATTTATTTTGATGCCACATTCAAATTTTTGATAATCTTAAAGGTTGTTTCGCTGAGTGTTATTTCTTATTATTGCCACTCGTTTTATCGGCAATAAAAAAGGATTAAAATTCGAATGGAAAAGAATGAGAACAATAAATATTGGGCTCTGATTCTTGGTGCTTCTTCAGGTTTTGGTGAAGCAACAGCTCTAAAACTGGCAAAAGACGGATTTAACATAATAGGTGTTCATCTCGACCGGCAGGCAACAATGCCTAATGTTGAACGGATTATAAATGAAATAAAATCAAATAAAGTAGAGGCGATTTTCTATAATATCAATGCTGCTGATGCTTATAAAAGAGAGGAAGTTCTGAACGAATTAGACAACAAATTTTCTTCTCAACCTGTAATTAGAATAATAATGCATTCATTAGCATTCGGAACATTAAAACCATTCATTCCTAAAGAATCTGAACAGGCAATTACAAAAGCTCAAATAGAAATGACTCTTGACGTAATGGCTCATTCACTTGTTTACTGGGTGCAGGACGTTATTAAAAGAGGACTGCTATCCAGAAAAGCACGAATTTTTGCTATGACAAGTTCAGGCAGTCATTCGGCTATTCCATATTACGGAGCAGTTTCTGCTGCAAAAGCTGCACTTGAATCTCATGTTCGCCAGCTTTCCTGCGAGTTGGGTAAAATGGATGTTGCTGTTAACGCTATTATGGCCGGTGTTACAGATACTCCTGCTTTAAGAAAAATTCCAGGCAACGCTGAAATGATTGGAGTTGCCTTAAGAAAAAATCCAAGGGGAAGACTAACTACACCTGAAGAAGTTGCAAATGTTATTTCGCTTCTTTGCAGAGATGGCGGCGAATGGATTTCAGGTGGAATAATAAATGCTGACGGGGGCGAAGATGTTGTTAACTATGTGGGTCAGTAGTTTCTAAGATTAAATTATTAAAAATTTTTGAGGATAATATGAAACCTTTAACTATTACAGATCAAAATTTTGAACAGGAAGTAATTAACTCAGATATTCCTGTGCTTATTGATTTCTGGGCTGTGTGGTGCGGACCCTGCAAGATTATAGCTCCTGTTGTTGAGCAGTTAGCTGAAGAATATGACGGCAAATTGAAAGTCGGTAAACTGGATGTTGATAATAACCAGGAAACTTCAATTAAGTTTGGTGTTCGCAGCATTCCTACTTTATTAATTTTCAAAGGCGGACAGGTTAAAGAAACTATTATTGGTGCTGTTCCTAAACACCAGATCGTACAAAAATTAAGTGCTTTAATTTAGAAAGGTAAAGACTAAGAAATTTTTACAGTTTTTTTAGCATAGGATGAAAAAAATTCTAATCTCTGATGCAGTTAAAAATAACTGCATCTCTCTTTTCAAAACTGCCGGATTCGAAGTACAATACAATACCGGTTTAAGTAAAGACGAACTTCTGAAAATAATACCAGCATTCAACGCGCTTATTGTGCGCAGTTCCACTCAGGTTGACTCTGATATTATTGCTGCAATGAAATCAATGGAAGTTATTGGTCGTGCAGGTACAGGTGTTGATAATATTGATGTTAATTCCGCTACAAGAAAGGGTATAGTGGTCATGAACACTCCCGGCGGAAACACAATTTCAACCGCAGAGCATACAATGGCTCTGATACTTTCAATGTGCAGAAACATTCCTCAGTCAAATCTTTCACTGCTTAATAAAAAATGGGAAAGAAAAAATTTCAGCGGTACGGAACTTTACGGTAAGACACTTGCAATTATAGGTTTGGGTAAAATCGGCAGGGAAGTTGCAAAAAGAGCTGAAGCTTTTGGAATGAGCATAATAGGATACGATCCTTTATTATCATCCGAAGTTGCTAAAGATTTTGGCATATTGCTCGTTGAACTGGATAAAATCTGGCAAACGGCAGATATAATAACTGTGCACGTTCCTTTGAATGATTCAACAAAAGATCTTATAAACTCGCAGACATTTAAAAAATGCAAAGATGGTGTTAAAATAATAAATTGTGCTCGCGGCGGAATTATAAACGAAGAGGATCTGGTTATTGCATTAGATTCCGGTAAAGTATCCTCTGCAGCTTTTGATGTATATTTAACCGAGCCGCCTGATTTTTCAAACAGGCTGATCAATCATCCTAAAGTTGTCTGCACTCCGCATCTGGGAGCTTCAACCGATGAAGCACAGGAAAAGGTTGCCATTCAAATTGCTGAACAAATAGTACAGTATTTTAATGAAGGTAAAATCACTGGGGCAGTAAATTTAAAAGGATTTTTTAAACCTGTAGAAATTGAAATGCAGCCTTTCTTAAACCTCGGTGAAAAACTCGGTTCTTTCATTTCGCAAATCTTCAATGAAAAACTTAAACACATAGTTGTAACATTAAGCGGAAAATCTTTACATAACTATGAATCCGAAATTGCTGCATCGGTCTTAAAGGGATTTTTGGAGAACAGACTATCAGAACCGGTAAATTATGTAAACTCCTTTTCGATTATTGAAGAAATGGGAATTTCTCTTCGGCAGGTTAGAAAAGGCGGCAGCGATAGATACAAAAATCTTTTAACTGTTGAATTGATTTCTGAAAGCTCCGTTAAAAAGGTATCGGGCACGGTATTCGGAAGCAAAGAACTGCGCATTGTTGAAATTGATGAATTCCTGCTGGAAATAAAACCTGAAGGTAATATGTTACTGCTTAAGAATATTGATAAACCCGGTATGATAGCTTCAATAGGCAGGATACTCGCTGATGGCGATATAAACATTGCAGGCTTGTCTTTAGGCAGAATTGAAAAAGGCAAAGAAGCTTTAACTGTTATAAACATTGATTCGAGGGCAGATAGTTCGATCTTAAATGAAATTTCTTCCACTAGTGGGATAATAAACATTTATCCGGTTGGAATCAATTATTAACGGAAAATCAAATATCTTGACAAATTCACCAAAATTTGTTATTTCTAAGGTGTAAAATAAAAAAGCTTAAAAACTTGATTAAAAACCGCATTGTTGGTATTTTGATTTTGTATTTCTTGCAAATAATTTTTTTTGTGTATTTTGTCGAAAAACAATTAACTAACTAACTTACACATAACTTCAAAAGGAGATCGTTATGATCAAAAAACTTTCTGTTTTGTTTGTCGCATTGGCTTTATTTTCATTTGCCTTTGCACAGGATCGAAATATTGTAACAGAAAAAATGATGGTTCCGGATGCTAATCTTCAGGTTAAGCAGGGTCCATCTACAATATTAGAAAAACTCACTGCTATCGGTGAAACATTTATTATCACCGATTACGATTACGGTGGAAATAATTCAATTCCTAAAATGATCGCTCTTGCAGACATCGATGGCGACGGAACTCTTAACCCATTCTTTACCGCTATGGAAAGAGACCTTGCTGTAAATACCAACAGAAGGGTAATGTTTGGATACTCCGCATTCGGTGCTCCGATTGACGTATTTAATGCATTTGATCCTACAGTTGCTAACTACGGCTGGGGAACACTGCAGTATTGTGTTGGCGGTCCGCTAGATGGTAATGCTTTAATAATGGCACACAGCGGTGGAACTTCTCGTCACTCAGTTATTGATTTAACTAACCTTGAACCAATTACTCCTTTACCTGCTACCACTTTTGGAACAAACTTCCCTGATTTCTATTATCATACTGATGGTACAATCTGGACAACAAATACTGATGCGATGATCAGAAAATCTACAGATGCCGGCGTTACATTTACAGATGTTGCAATGATCGGTGCCGGTGATCCAAATGTAAATTTAGCTGGTGGTGGTCCTTCAGAAAATCCATTATATGGCGCTGCCGGTGGTCAATTTATGGCTACTCTTGGTGGATGGGTTACAATGACACCAGACACTAACGACGGTGTTTACTGGTATGGAACAACCGATTTCGGAGCCAGCTGGTTCGGAATTACTATTGGTGAAGATGGAGTTTACGGACAGGTTGCTAATGGAAATTATGCTCCATTTTTCGAGAACTTTGGTCAGGTAAATGCAAACATAGATGAAAATGGTGTTACACACGTTGTTATGAACGGTTACGGTGAAGGCATTAATACAGCAGGTGATACTGTTGTTGCATTCCCGCTTTTATACTGGAACAGCGATCTTGGTCAATGGTACAACATTGGTCTTGATGCAGTTGCTTTTGAACCAAGTACAATTTTAGCAGATTTACGTCCTGGTAACGGTATAGGACAAGCTTATCCATCTGTAAGTGTTTCTGATGACGGTCAGGTTGTATTTGTTATCTGGACAGCTCCTGAATATTCAGGTGCAGTTGGCGGAAGTACAATTAATACCTTTACTGGCACAAGTACTACAGCTTTTTACACAGATCTTCACTGGGCAGTTTCAACAGATGCAGGTGTTACATTCTCTGCACCTCAGGTTATCGGCGAACAAATGACATCTGAAACTTATGCTAATGTTGCCAGAAGACTTGAACTTGTTCCTAATGGAAGTATGCTTGATGTTGTAGCTCACTTTGTATTCTTTGTTGACGCTATACCAGGAACATCGCTGTTTACAGCTGATGATAATGCACTTGGAACCTGGCAGTATTTCTCTGCAGTTGTTACTCAGATACCTACCAGTGTTGAAAATCCAGGAGTGGTTAATTCCTTCAACTTAGAACAGAATTATCCTAATCCATTCAACCCAAGCACAACTATTAAGTATTCAGTTGCTGAAAGAAGCAATGTTGCTATAAAAGTTTATGATATGCTTGGTAAAGAAGTAGCTTCATTAGTTAACACAGTAAAAGACGCTGGTTCTTATGAAGTTGATTTCAGTGCTCAGAATTTAGCATCCGGAATGTATGTTTATTCAATTACAGCCGGAAACTTTACATCATCAAAGAAAATGATGTTGTTAAAGTAATTATATGATATATAGTTCTTAGTACATTTAAGGCGGATGGCATAATATCTCCGGGACTTTCCCGGGGAACCCATCCGCTTTTTTTTAAGGCATAACAAAGCTATTTGCTTTGTATAAATATTATTAGTTAATAATTATTATGTGGAGAAGAGATGAAAAAATTTTACAATTTTTCTATCATTGCAACTCTCTTTTTCCTGTTCGCATCAGTTACTTTTGCTCAAACAGGTGTTGGTAAACTTAGTGGTGTCATTATAGATACCGACACAAAAGAACCATTAATTGGCGCTAACCTTTTGATTGAAGGCTCCAATATGGGAGCAGCAACTGATATTAACGGAGAGTATTTCATTCTTAATATTACCCCGGGTACTTACACAATCCGAGCTTCATACGTCGGTTATGCTCCAAAAACAATTGAAAATGTGCGAATTGTTGCGGGTATTACCTACGAATTGAATATAGATCTTTCTACGGATTTTACACTGGAGGATATTGTTGTAATCGATAGAAAGTTTTTTGAAGCCAAATCTACCAACACTGTTAAAGTGCTTGATGGAGACCAGATTGCCAAACTTCCTGTAAGAGGTGTTACAAATGTTGTTGCTCTGCAGTCCGGTGTTGTTGTTCAGGATGGAAGCGGAGGTGTTGATGGTAATGCAACTATTAACGTACGCGGCGGTAGAGGCAGCGAAGTTCTTTATATTATAGATGGTGTTCCCCAAAATAACGTCTTCAATAATGCTAACCGTTCTCAGGTAAGTGATAATGCTATTGATCAGGTTTCCTTCCAGGTCGGCGGTTACGAGGCAAAATACGGGCAGGCTCAGTCGGGTATTGTTAACGTTACTACAAAGTCCGGACAGCCTCATTACAATGTTTTTGCCGATGTTGTTACTTCTCAATACCTTGATGATTACGGATATAACCTTTATAACCTAAATTTAAGTGGGCCAATAATTCCGGGTAACGCAGATCATACAATATTTCTATCCGGTGAAAGAGGCTGGTTCCTGGATGCTTCGCCGTCGAATATTGAAAGAAATTTTGAATCAATTGGTAAAACCACAAAAATTAATGAAAATAATGAATCAGGTATCTGGAGATTCACCGGTAGAACAAGACATACTTTTGGTGATTTCAGGTTGAATCTTGGTGCCAACATTAATCTTAGAGATTACCGATTATACATTCACTCATATTCAAAGAATAATTCAGCTTTTAACCCTGCTTTAGAGCAGCGTAATTATTCTTTTAACGGAAGATTAAGCCAGACTGTTAGTGCTAACACATTCTGGAACCTGAATGTTGGTGTTAAAAGAGATCGTGCAACACAAATGGATCCTTTCTTCAGAGATGATCTTTATGCTTATGGAGACAGTGTCCGTTTTGCTGAACAATTCGGTATTACTCTCGTCCGTCCCGGCGATAGAGGTCAGATAGTTCCCTGGGCTACTACATCCAGAACTGCTGATCAGAATAATATTTTCTGGTTATATGGAAGGGTAAATAATCTTTATTCAAACCAGGAAAATGATGCGCTCAATGTTGATGTTGATTTAACCCATCAGCTGGCAAACCACCTTATTGAAATAGGCGGCGGATTTAATTACAATATCGTTAGAAATTATGTTGTTAGTCCTATTGCATTACAGTCACGCACTTTGGCTAATTTAACTGAACGTGAAAAATTTGAAACATTACAGCCAACTGTTTTTGGATACGATATTACCGGAAAAACAAAATCAAGTTCTGGTGACGAATTTGCGCCAAAAGAGCCTATATTTGCTTATGCTTATGTTCAGGACAGATTTGAATTAGAAGATCTTGTTCTTAATGTTGGTTTAAGAATGGACTACTTTGATGCAAAGACTGACGTGTTAAGAGATCCCAGCTTCCCGTTCGGCGGAGGTTCAGACCCTAATGATTATGATTCGGGCGACTTCAAAGAAAAAGAAGTTGAAGTTCAATTTTCACCAAGAATTGGTATAGGATTTCCTGTAACTGAGTCAACCGTATTCCATGCTCAGTACGGAAGATTTATTCAGATCCCTGCATTAACTGATCTTTATGCAAGCCAGTTTGATCTTGATCAGTTTATAAGCTTCGATCCGCAATACGTTCAGGATGGATCAATTGTTTCTGAAGAAACAACCCAGTACGAAGTTGGATTCAGACAACTTCTTGGAAACAACGCAGCATTGAACCTTACCTTGTTTTATAAAAACATAAAAGGTTTGGTTAATAGGCAGCTCAGCTTCTTCCAGAAAGTGCAAGGCGGTGAATTAAGAACATACATACATCCTACCAACTCAGATTTTGGAACAACAAAAGGTTTGGCATTTTCACTTGATGTTACGCGTATAAGCTATTTTGGTTTATCACTTCAATATACTTTCTCTATTGCTGAAGGTACAGGATCATCAACATCTTCAAGCCAGACAGCAGTATTCAGAAATTTGGATGCTCAGCCTCCTAAGGTTATTGCTCCTCTCGATTTCGATCAGAGACACACAGGAAATATAACCGTTGATTTTACTGTGCCTCGAGGTGAACTCGGATTGCTTGAGATGACAAGTGCAACAGCATTAATATCCTTTGCAAGCGGTAGACCTTACACTCCGTTGGATTTCTTTGATATCTTAACAGGAAACAATGGCGGACCGAGCACAATTGGTTACGTTAACTCAAGAAACGCCCCGGGTACTTTCAGAGTTGACCTCAAAGTCGAGAAATCGTTTAGTTTAGGAAATCTTTTAATTTCACCTTACCTGTGGGTTCAAAATGTATTCAACAGTGATAACATCACCGGTGTTTACAGATCAACGGGTAGCCCATTTACCAGCGGATTCCTGAGTACGCCTGATGGACAGGCGGCAATTCAAACCAATGGAGAAGGTTACAGACAGGATTATGAAGCTCTCGAAAGGACACCTGGTAACTTTGGTATTCCTAGATTAATCAGGCTGGGATTAAAAGTGAATTTTTCTAATCTCGGACTTTAGCAATGTATAAAATGAATTTTTCTTCATTAATCAGGAAATTGAAAATGAGAAATAAAAAAATATATAAATCATTTATCATCCCGCTGTTCCTTCTATTTATATTGTCCATTACTCTGGGCTTTATAGGGGATGATAAAAGAGGAAACAGAGTAGATAAAGGGCAAAGCGTCAGCAGTACGAACCAAACCGGTAAGGTTGGTGATGCTTTCAGATTCAATATTAATAATCTTAATATCCCGATAAACAGAGTTGGAGTTATTGCAGCTGTTAACATACCGCCGGATGGTACCTTAGGAAGATATGGCAATAGTTCTTTTCTGTTTTCTTCAGGATTTATTATGACCGGATATACAAGCGGAAATTTATGGGGATTTGCCCAGGCAACTGCCTCATTAATTGAAAATATGACTCCAGGTACAGTTGCTTCAGGCCCCAATGACCCCGATGCACAGATGTATGTTGTTAAAAGAGAAGATCCGGCTTTTGGTCAATCATGGCAGGATTGGAAAATTGCTGTGGATAAATTCGGTGCTGACTTTTATGATGGCGATGGTGATGGTGTTTACAATCCGGTTGATAAAAACGGAAACGGCGAATGGGATCCGGATGAAGACTTTCCTGACTTGATCGGCGACGTAACTGCATGGTGTGTGTATACCGATGGAATCCCTGCAGCTCAAAGATTAAGATTCCCGGGTATTGCACCTCAGGGTGTTGAAATCAGACAGACTGTGTTTGCCTTTGCTTCAAAAGGAGCATTGGGTAACATTATGTTTATTCGTTACAGAATAAGCAACTCGGGTCTTGTAGCTGATCAGTTAGACAGCGTTTACTTTTCGGTATGGGCTGACCCCGATTTAGGTGATCACGAAGACGACCTTGTTGGTGTGGATGTATCCAGAAATGCCGGATTTGTTTATAATTCCGGTCCGGATGCTCAATATGGACCTCAGGTTCCCTGTTTTATGATAGACTTTTTCTCCGGTCCAGCCGCTTACATTGCTGGTGAAACATACATTGATGTAAACGGAAATGGTGTTTATGATGATGGTACAGATACACCGCTTGATACCGCATTTACAAACAGAGGACAAGTATTAGGAATTGAAGTTTTGCCGGGTGCAAGAAACCTGGATATCTCTTCATTCGTTCATTACCAGCAGTCAGACCCGACAAGAGGCGATCCGAATAATGAATTCCAGGCAAGGTTTTATTCTCTGGGAGAATTACCCCTTGGAGGTAGTCTGGATCCCTGCACAGACCCTCTTGGTCAGGTAAGAGGCGGTGTAAATTGTTCAACTATTGATCCAAGATTCTGGTATTCGGGTGATCCTGTTACAGACGTTGGCTGGATAAATACAAGAGCCACCGACCAGAGACAGATGACGAACGTTGGTCCTTTTACTCTAAGAATCGGCGATGAAAAAGAAATTACTGTAGCATACGTGGTTGGACAGGGATCAAATGCCCTTAATTCAATAACTGTTGCCAGAGGTATTGATGACGGTGCTCAGTTTATTTTTGACAATAACTTTAAAGCTCCTGTTCCTCCTGATGCAATTGTTCCGGAAGTGGTTTCAGGACCTGACTTTATTGATTTCATATTTAATGCTAAAGACCAGGTAACATATCAGGATATTACTGATGCCTGGGACAACAGATTCCACGGAATAAATGTTTATGCCTACAGAACAAATTCAACTCAGGATAACGTAGGCGGTACAGATAACAGTATGCTTTACACAAGTTACCAGGTTGATAATTTCATCCAAAACGTGTTAAAAGAAAATCCTGAAACCGGAGGACGCGAAATGCTTTATCCGGAAGCTCCTCAAAAACTTAACCCTCAGGTGTTCGCTGATCCGGACAAAGCTAATATAAGAGTAAGAGTAACCAGAGATCCTTTCACAGGAAGCACTCTTGTTAAAGGTAAACCCTATTACTTTGCTTTTACTTCAACTGCTATAAATTATGATGCATTAGCCCCAATGGATGAAACCGCTACTTTTGGAACACCCGGCGATTATTATCTTTCTTCAGCAGGATTCGTAGCTGAAGTTGAAAATGTTCCAAGAATAACGCGGGTTGTACTTGGTGAAGATATTTATTCGCCTCCAACACCACCGGTTGATGGTAACAAACTAGCTGGTGGCAGTGCCGGAAAACTTCAATATGATGTTGTTGATAAAGAAGCTCTTACCGGTGATAAATATAGTGTTACTTTTGAGGTTGATAGTTCAGTTACTATTAGTCCAACAGCAGTTTCATATGCTGCAAAATGGAATCTGACAAATACTACAACTAATACTACTATAATTGAAGGCTCAAAAGATTATTTATTCGGTTCTCCTGTTATCAATGTTACGATTACAGACGGATTCATTGCTAAAGTATCTAATGAAGTCCCGGACCTTGCTGATGCAATTCAAGTAGAAACTACCAATGACTGGGCAAATGCTAACTTCTTCTATCTTGGAAGAGACCTGGGTACAGATAGTAAGAGATTAACTGGTGGAGGTAGTGCATTGACAGGTTTATCAAACACATTTACTCGTGCTGATAAAATCAGAAGAGTTGAGTTACGGTTTGATGTACCCGGAAAAGCATATAGATATCTGAACGGATTTCTAGGAACAGCACCTCCTTTCAGAAGAAACTCTTATGTTTATGCTGAAGGCGTTGTTGCTGGTGCACCCGGTCTTACAGATCCGATACTTGCTGAAATTGGACAGATTGGAGTCGGATTTGTTGATGTTCCATTTACTGCATGGGTTGAAGATGAAGCTTTCGGTGAAATGAGACAGCTTGCTGTTGGATTTATTGAAAGAAAAGCTTCTGAAGGCGGTAATCCTGATGGTGCATGGGATCCGGGCATAAATGTTAATAACACCGGTGAATTTATATTTATCTTTAATTCAACCTATGATCCAAATGGTGGACAGCAGGTTTATAAAGGTTTTTCAGATGGTACCGATATTACTTGGGCAGATATCAAAGGATATACAGTTCCTGCTTCTGCCAATGCTTCGGATATGGAACGTCTGATAGCTGCTTCACCGTTCTTTGATGTTCTTTATGCGGTTGGTTTAAGCAAAAAAGATTCAGCTACATTCTTCTCTTCAACTGATAAATTTATTATTGAAGTTGAAAATTATCCTTATACACCGGAAGATGTATTTGAATTCCAAACCAGGCAGGCAGGTGCATTAACTGCTGAAGAAGAGAAAGCACTCTTCGACAAAGTTACTGTATTCCCTAATCCTTTATACGGATTCAATGTAGCTACAAGTTATTCAGGTGGTGCAGCTGATGAACCTTTTGTAACTTTCTCCAACTTACCACCGGATGATATTACAATTAAGGTTTATTCGTTATCGGGTCAGCTGTTAAGAACTTTAGGTGCATCTGACAGATCTTCGCTAAGTTCTCCATTTTTAAGATGGGATTTGCTGAATGAATCCGGTTTAAGAGTCGCTTCAGGAATGTACCTGGCAATAGTGTCATCACCAAAATTTGGTGAAAAAGTACTGAAGTTTGCTATTATTATGCCTCAAAAACAGATTCAGAAATATTAATGATTATCGGGCGGGTTAATAATCCCGTCCGGTAAAATTTGAAAATATTTAGGAGTATTAGAAAATGAAAAAATTTGTGACAATAATTTTAATAGCAATCTTTTCAGCGGCCATGTATGCTGGCGATCCAGCCAGAAAAGGAACTACAGGTGCTGAACAATTGCTAATTCCGGTTGGAGCAAGAGGAATCTCAACTGGCGGCGCATTTTTATCGAATCTTACCGGTATTGAATCTATTTACTATAACCCGGCAGGGTTAGATAGATCTGGCGGTGCAGAGGCAATGTTCAATTATATGAATTACATTGCCGATATAAATGTTTCCTACTTTGGAGCTTCCACCCAACTTGGTGATTTTGGTTCTATCGGGTTAACATTTAAATTCCTTGATTTCGGCGATATTCCAATTACCACAGCGGAATTCCCGGATGGTGACGGAAGAACTTATTCCCCGTCATTTTTAACTATGGGGTTAACCTATTCTAAAGTTCTTACTGATAGAATTTCTGTCGGTACTAATTTTAAGCTCATAAATGAAACTATTGAAAATACATCAGCAACTGGCTTTGCCATTGACTTTGGTGTACAATATAGATTCAGTCCGCAGCTTTCAATTGGTGCAACCCTGAAAAATATTGGTCCTAACATGCGTTATGCAGGTGCTGAACTTCAGGGAAGAACACAGGTTCCGGGAACAGATCCTGGTTCACCTCCCGGTAACTACGAAATTGTAGCTGAAGAATTTCAGATCCCGAGTTATTTTTCTTTAAGTGGTGCATACAATTATTCTGTTAACGAACAGAATGATATACTTGTAGGTGGTGCATTTATTGCAAATAATTCACTGGAAGATGCAGTTAATTTGGGACTCGAGTATGGTTTTATGAAAACTCTTTTCTTAAGAGGCGGATATAACTTTGCTCTTGGCGGCGAAAGTGAAAATTCTCTCTTTGGATTCACAGTAGGTGCCGGAGTAAATTATAGTATCGGTTCTGGTGTTGGAGTATCTTTTGATTATGCATTCAGAGATGTTAAAGAATTTCCTACACCAAATCATATTTTTACTGTAAAAATGTTCTTCGAATAGGATTATTTCCTTTGTCTAAAACGCCTGTTACTTTTTAACAGGCGTTTTTTATATATAAAACTTTTTAGATCATGAAAAAACTTTTTTTTATAGCAGCTATTCTTACCGGAATTATCTACCCTCAGCAGAAAATAGATTTTGAATTCGATTTTGCGCAGTTTGCTTATGATTCATCAAATAATTTTGTTGAGTTTTATTATTCCTTTAATCAGGGAACTATGAAACCTGTTGCCGATTCTTCAGGCAGTAAAGTTGATGCAATACTAAAGATTTCAATAACTGATTCTCTAACCGGTGAGTTCCTTGTTAATAATCAATGGAAAGTATCTCATTATATTGATTCAGGTGAATCTGAGGATACTCAAAGTTTAATTGGAGTTATTGGTTTTATTCTGCCTGAAGGTCCTAAAAAAATAGAAATTACCGGAACAGATCTGAACAATACCAATAACACAAAAAATATTATTGATAATTTTACAGTTCATCCAATAATTGCAGATGAAGTCGGTATCAGTGATATTCAACTGGCCTATAAAATGGTTCAGGGAAGTGAAAACGTTAACTCAATATTTTATAAAAATACTTATGAGGTTGTTCCAGTTCCTAATCTTGTTTTTGGAAAAGGTCAGCCGGTGCTTTTTTATTATGTCGAGTTATATCATCTTGATAATCTTGGACAAGATGAAAGTAAACTGAGATTAAATGAAATGATTCTTAACAGCCGCGGTAAGGTTGTTATAAACAAAGATAAATACTTTAGCAGGAATGCTGATTCCAGAGTTGAAGTAGGTTCTGAAGTTATTGCAGCATATCCAACAGATACATATACAATAATACTTTCACTTATTGATAGTTTAAACAGTAAAGGTGTATCAACTTCTAAGAAATTCTTTGTTTATAATCCGGAAATCTTTATTGAAGATGAAGCGGATATGGGTGATCTATCAATATTAGGAACTACCTTTGGTTCGATGTCTGAAGAGGAACTTGACGATATTTTTGAAAAAGCCAGGTACATTGCTTCTTCTGCCGAAATTGACAGATATAAAAAGCTGTCAACTGAAGACGGTAAGCGGCAGTATATGAATGATTTCTGGAAAGCCCGTGATCAGTTTTCGGATACTCCGCAGAATGAATATTACCTGAATTATTTTCAAAGAGTTGAAATTGCTAACGCAAGGTACAATACTCTTTCCAGACAAGGATGGAAAACCGATCGAGGGAGGGTATTTCTAATGTATGGTGAACCAACGGAAATTGAAAGATATCCCAGTCAGATTGAAACACGTCCTTATGAAATCTGGCAATACACAGATATTGAAGGAGGCGTATACTTTATCTTTGCCGATCTGCTGGGGTTTTCTGATTACAATCTGATCCACTCAACAAAAAGGGGTGAGCTCAGAGATGATAACTGGACACGAAGAATTTATGTTCGGTGAAATTAACCCCTCTTTACGAGGGGTTTTTTATTGTTTATAATTTTACTCACTTTTCTTACCTGCTTTGTTTATTTTTGCTTATTAAAAGATACATTTCTTAATTGAAAAACAGGATAGAATACATATTATTTATAAGTTTTAGTCTTTTCTTCAGGGCTATGGGCTTATATCTTTCCAGAAGATTTGCAGTTATAATTGCAATAATTTTCTTCTTTATAATTCCGATAAGAAAAACTGTAACTGTTAATAACATTAAAAAAGCTTTCCCTCATTTAGATAGTAAAAAAGTAAAAAAAATAGCATTTAGATCATATAAAAGTTTTGCAATAACTCTTGCTGAGATTATGCTTCTGCCATCAATGACCAGGGAAAGTATGATGAAGCTTTTAAAATGTACAAACCTGGAATTGATATCTAAAAAATTTGAAGAGGGAAATGGAGTTATTCTTCTCTCTGCACACTTTGGAAACTGGGAGTATGGGGCTAATTCAGTATCGCTTCAGGCAAATAAAAAGTTTACCATTATCGTTAAAAATCTGCGCAATCCGTTAGTCTCTGAATGGATGAATAAAATGCGGACTAAATGGTTAAACGAGGTTGTATCGCTTGGAGTTTCAGTCAGGCAGATATATAATGATCTTAAAGAGAAAAACATAGTTGCGATGATTGCTGATCAACGGGGTCCGGAAGATAGTATTAAACTGGAATTCTTTGGAAGAAAAACGTCCGTACTTGTAGGACCTGCTGTACTTTCGCTTAAAACCGGTGCACCGCTCGTTTTTGGTATTGCCGTTCGTCAAAAAGATTACTCCTATAAAATGAATATTGTTGAAATCAGTAAAGATGATTTACCGGATGAAAACAATGATAAGATTGAAGAACTAAGCAGGCGCCATTTGTATTACCTTGAGTCGGTTATCAGGGAAAATCCTGAACAATGGCTTTGGATGCACAATAGGTGGAAACACTAATTATATTTTGAATTATTGATCAATAAATATCGATGGAAAAAACACTTGTAATACAAACAGCTTTTATTGGCGATGCAGTTTTAACACTGCCGATGATTCAAAAGTTAAGAGAGGGTAATTCCATATTACAGATTGATGTGGTTTGTATTCCATCAACTGAGGAAATATTTACAAACTGCCCTTTTGTTGATAATGTACTTATATTGGATAAGCGTGGTAAGCACAAATCAATTTCCGGTTTATTGAAGTTTGGAAAGAAATTGAAAGAGCTTAAGTATGATAAAATTTATTCGCCTCACCGTTCATTAAGAACTGCACTTTTAGTTCTATTTACAGGCGTTAGAGAAACTTTCGGCTTCTCAAATTCATCATTAAAACACGCTTACAAAAATTTGGTAGAATATCATTTGGATAAACACGAGGTTCAAAGAAACTTTGATCTTATTGGTTATAGTTATAATGATGAAAGCTGGAAAATCAAACCGATTGTAAAAATCTCTGAGCAGGTAACATTAAAAGTTAATGAATATTTTAATTTTAATAATATCAGAGAGGGGTTTATAGCAATCAGTCCAGGCAGTGTCTGGGCAACTAAAAGGTATCCAGAAGAGTATTTTGTTCAATTAATAAGATTTCTTGTTGAAGAAAAAAAACAGATCGTTCTTATTGGCGGAGAAAATGACAACAAAATTACTTCATCAATTAAAAATAAATTTCCTGAAATGGTTTTTAATTCAGCAGGACTTTTCAGTCTAATTGAAAGCATTGAATTGATCAGGCATTCCTCATTGCTTATAACCAATGATAGTGCCCCCACACATCTGGGAATGTGTGCGGATATAAAGGTTCTTACCCTGTTTTGTTCGACTGTGGCGGATTTTGGATTTTTTCCGTATAATAAATTGAGCAGATATTTAAGTGAAGATGATTTATATTGCAAGCCCTGTGGAATACATGGTTTTAATGAATGCCCGATCAATACATTTGAATGTGGAATCAAGCTTACTCCGGAAAAGGTTATTAAAACAATTAAAGAAATGATTAATTAAAAATGATTCATAAATCAAAACCCAACATAATAAATATAGATAAGGATTTTAAAAAAGCTGTTAGTTATGCAAAGGAATTGTTTTTAAGCGGAGGAATTTTTATTTATCCGACTGATACAATTTATGGTTTCGGTGCAAACCCGTTTAATGAAGATGCAAAAATGAAAATAGCAAAGGTAAAAGGCAGGGATGAATGGAAAAGATATATTTTTTTAATACAAAATGTACAGCTACTGCAGCAATATGTTGAGTTAAACTCTGAAAAACATATTGATTTTTTGATTTCCATTTGGCCCAATCCTATTTCAGTGGTATTAAAACTAAACAGCAAAACCAGCGAGATATTACAATCAGAAACAGGTGCTTTCCGCGTTCCTAACAACAGATTTTGTCTAAAACTTTTATCTGAAATACAAATGCCTCTCATCTCTACAAGTGTAAACAGATCCGGAAATCCTCCTTTACTGGAACAATCTCTTATAATTGAAGAGTTCGGCAATGAAGTTGATGCGATTTTTTATTCAGACACAAAATCATATTTTGAAGCATCAACCATAATCGATTTAAGCCGGGATAAACTTGAGCTTATCAGGGAAGGTAAGTTCAAAATGGATGTTCTACAAAATAAACTGGAGTCAGTTTAAATGAAATTTAATTATTTCAAATCTTTAGAAAAGCTTACACTAATAATATTTCCGGAAGGCACCAATGCAGAAGCCAAATCTTTCAGGATGAATGGAAGAAGAATATTAATTTACCTTTTTCTATATACAATTTTTATTGGATTACTTGGATTCTATATAATTTATTTAACACCCATAGAAAGAATTTTACTTCCTTCAGCTTTAAAGAAAACAACTCTGGAAGAAAAACAGTATGAGGAATTAAGTAATAAATTATTGATTCTTGCAAATGAAGTTGAAAAACTAAAACTAACCAACATTAAACTTAGAAATGCTGTTCAATTAGGTGATAGCTCTCTGCTGAAAGATATAAATAAGATTAAGGAAACCGAAAAGAAAAAAAATATTCCTGCTGAAGGAAACCTTTTAACTGCAATAAATCATCTGTTAATTAGATTTAGTAATAGTGCACAGGTTGAAGATGTTTATTTTATATATCCCATTCAAGGTTTTATAAGCAAGGGCTTTAAACCCGAAGATGGTCATAACGGAATAGATTTCGTCGTTAAAGAAAATACACCTGTTTACTGCTCAGCTGGTGGATATGTTGTCTTTGCAGATTATACAGTCCAATACGGGTATGTAATCATCATAAATCATGCACAGGGCTATGTTTCGAAGTACAAACATTGCAGCTTACTGATAAAGAAAGAAGGCGATTTTGTAAATCAGGGCGAGTTAATTGCATTAAGCGGAAATTCCGGGACAGAAACTACCGGGCCTCATCTTCATTTTGAAATCTGGAAAGATGGCAAGCCTATTAATCCGAATAAAGTTTTATTAAATTATTAGGAGTAGAAAATGAAATCAAAAACAAACGGGAATACAACCATGGAAGAAGTAACTATAATAAGCAGCAGTGTTATTATTGAGGGAAAATTGACCAGCAATGGTAACGTCAGGCTCGATGGTATCGTAAAAGGCAACGTGGAAGCTAAAGGAAATCTGACTGTGGGTGAGTCAGGTAATATTCAGGGGGATATAAATGCGGATTCAGTAACCATCGGCGGTAAAGTTGAAGGCGTTGTAAATGCCAAAGACAAAGTTGTTCTTGAAAGCAAAGGCAACCTTAAAGGTGACTTAATCACGAAGATTTTGGTTGTTGAGGCCGGGGCAATTTTTGAAGGTAAAAGCTCTATGGGTGATAGTAAAAGAGCTGAAAAGCCTTCTTCGCTCAATTTACCCTGAAGTGAAAATTGATTCTGATAAATATGGAAGCTTCAATAAATCTTTACGTGATGCAGCTCCATATATGGGCCTTGGACTTCAATTAGCTGCTACAATTGTAATTATGATCTTAATTGGCGATTGGATTGATGGCAAGCTAGGTTATAAATACACTTTTACCATCATTTTCGCCTTTGTGGGGATTGGCGCCGGAATGTATAATTTGATAAGGACAATAAATGTTATTGAAAAGAGAAAAGTAGAAAATGAAAAAAAATAGCGCTTTTCTCTTTACAATTTTACCTTTTATGATTTCACTTGTCGCATTACTCATTTTAAGGCTGAACTCGGATATTTCATTGCAGCTTTTTGATTCTTTTTTTTGGGGTTTTCTAATACCGCTTATTAACTTTACTGCCGGTTATTTCTTTAACAGGGCTGGTCTTCAAAAATCCGATAAGTTGTTCTTAGCATTGGTTTTAGGGGGACTGGTATTCAGAATGTTTCTCACGCTTGTTCTGATAATCATAGTGCTGAAATTCTTGAATGTTAGTATGTATTCGTTTATCTTTACAGTCTTTATTTCATATATCTATTTTTTAATTATAGAAATTATAAATTTATCCGGTAAAAAACCGAATACATAGATCAAAATGTCCCAAATAGATTCTGTTTCCACATCTCAAATTGCAGATTCTGTTGCTGCCCGGTCTAATTCAGATGCAAGCAGTGATTGGATAATGCATCACGTAATGGATGGAAATTATCTTGATTTCTCTCCTTTCGGAAAAATTTATTTACCGCATATTGAATTATTTGGAATAGACATTTCAATCACCCGTCATGTTGTTATTATGTGGCTTGGTGCAGTTTTGCTGGGCCTCGTATTCTTCAATGTGGCAAAATCATACAAAAAATCGCTTGTGCCAAAAGGATCAGCAAACTTTTGGGAAGTGCTTATTATTTTTGTTAGGGATGAAATTGCTAAACCAACTATTGGGAAGGGTTATGAAGGTTTTCTGCCTTATCTTTTAACGGCATTCTTTTTTATTTTATTTGGAAATTTTCTTGGACTAATTCCTTTTTCAGCTACTTTTACAAGTAACATAGCAGTTACATCTGTATTGGCTATTTTTTCATTTATGGTAATTCAAATCGGTGGAATAAAAAACAATGGGGTTTTCGGATACTTCAAAGGATTGATTCCTCACGGTGTACCGATTTTCCTTTTACCGATTATGTTAATAGTAGAAATATTGGGTTTATTTACCAAACCCTTTGCATTGGCAATACGTCTTTTCGCTAACTTAACAGCCGGTCATATTGTTATTTATGCATTGATAAGTTTGATTTTTGTAATGCAGAGTTATTTAATATCGCCGGTTTCAATAGGAATGGCATTATTTATTTATTCGCTTGAAGTTTTAGTTGCCCTGTTACAGGCATATATATTTACAATGCTGTCATCTTTATTTATCGGGATGGCAGTTCATCAGGATCATTAAACAAATAAACTATTATTTAATTATTTATTCAGGAGAAAGTTAATGTTAGATTTAGCAAGTTTAGCTGCTGGACTAGGTGCCGGATTAACAATAATTGGTGGTGCCTTAGGTATTGGTAAATTAGCCACTGCAGCAATGGAAGCAAGCGGAAGACAGCCGGAAGCTGCCGGTGCAATTAGAACTTCTATGATTATTGCCGCAGCGCTTATTGAAGGTATCTCCCTGTTCGCATTAGTTATCTGCTTTATACTTGCAGGTAAATAAGGTTCAATAATACTTTTTTAACAATTTATTTTTAGAAGAAATGATAGCTAATAATTTCTTTCTTGTAATTGCTGCTGAAGGCGGCGGCGGTTTATTGTCTGTTAATGCTGGTCTGGCTTTCTGGACCACATTAACTTTTCTGATTCTTATTTTACTTTTGGGGAAATTTGCCTGGAAACCGATTCTTACTGCTTTGAAGCAAAGAGAGAATGCTATAAAGGATTCTCTCGAACAGGCTGAAAAAGCTAAAGAAGAGTCAAAGAAAATACTTGAAGAAAATCAAGCCAGTTTGAATAAGGCAGAAGAGGAATCGAAAAAAATAATTGAGCAAAGCCGTCAATATGCTGAAAACCTTAAGGAACAAATGCTTAAGGACAGTAAAGCGCAAGCACAAAAAATTATTGAAGAAGCTTCTGCTGAAATCGACCGCAAAAAAGATGCGGCATTTAATGAATTGAAAAATCAGATTGCTGAAATTTCAGTTAATGCTGCCGAGAAAATTCTGAAGCAGAATATTGATGCAGAATCAAATAAGAAAATTGTTGATAATTATATCAGTGAAATTTCTAAAAACTGATTATTATGGCTAAAACAAAAATATCAACGAGATATGCTTCGTCTTTTCTCCAAATTGCTGTTGAGAAGAAAATTCTTGAATATGCAGCTGCTGATATGAATTTGATATTAGATTCGTTTAAAAGCAGTAGAGAGTTAAGACGTGCTGTTGAAAGTCCTGTTATCAGGTCTGAAACAAAACAGTCTATTCTGATTGATATATTTTCTGGTAAAGTTCATAATGAAACGATGAATTTCATAAAGTTTGTTATAACCAAGGGAAGAGAATCAGCTCTATCTTCAATCGCTGCAAGATTCTTAGAACTTCGTGATGAGTATTTGGGTGTAGTTCAGGCGGAAATTACATCTGCATTTGACTTATCTGAACAGCAAAAGGAAGACATTAGAAATCGTTTTGAAAATACACTTGGTAAAAAAGTTAATTGCAATTATCAGATAAACAAAAATCTGCTGGGTGGATTTGTTGCTAAGGTCGGAGACACAGTTTACGATGCTTCTGTAATGCATCAGCTTAATCTTTTAAAAAATCATTTTGTAAAAGTGGATATATCACTTAATTAGTTTAGAATAAAAAAGGAATTAACATGTCTGAAGTCAGACCGGATGAAATATCAGCGGTATTAAGAAAACAACTTTCGGGATACGAAAGTGAAGTCGATATTTACGATGTTGGAACCGTTTTGCAGGTTGGTGATGGTATCGCCAGAGTTTATGGCTTGTCAAAAGTAATGGCTAGTGAACTGGTTGAATTTCCCAATGATGTTTTCGGAATGGTACTGAACCTTGAAGAAGATAGTGTCGGCTGTGTTCTTTTCGGGAGCTCCACTCTGGTTAAAGAAGGAGATACTGTAAAAAGAACGAAAAGAGTTGCATCCCTGCCCGTTGGCGAAGCTATGCTTGGAAGGGTAATTACTCCTCTAGGCTTGCCAATAGATGGAAAAGGTTCAATTAATACAGACAAATATCTTCCAATTGAAAGAAAGGCTCTTGGCGTAATACAGCGTCAGCCGGTTAAAGAACCTTTGCAAACTGGTATAGCTGCAGTTGATGCTATGATACCAATCGGGCGAGGACAGCGTGAGTTGATTATCGGTGATAGACAAACCGGTAAAACTGCTGTTGCTATTGATACAATTATTAATCAAAAGTTTACACATACAGAAGAAGCCAAAGCACTAGGTGTTAAACCTGTATATTGTATTTATGTCGCAGTGGGTCAGAAAGAGTCAACAGTTGCTCAGGTAGTTGCCAAACTTAAGGAACAGGGTGCTATGGACTATACCACAGTTATTTCTGCAGCTGCTTCTGAACCTGCACCCCTTCAGTTCATTGCACCTTATTCGGGCGCCACCCTTGGTGAGTATTTCCGTGATAATGGCAAGCACGCTTTGGTAATTTATGATGATCTTTCCAAGCAGGCTCAAGCTTACAGGGAGCTTTCTCTTTTATTAAGAAGACCTCCGGGTCGTGAAGCATATCCCGGCGATGTGTTTTACCTTCACTCAAGATTGCTTGAAAGAGCTTCCAAATTATCTGATGATGAAGGAGGAGGAAGTTTAACAGCTCTTCCGATAATCGAAACACAGCAGGGAGACGTTTCTGCATACATTCCAACAAATGTTATTTCGATTACTGACGGGCAGATCTATCTCGAATCCAACCTGTTTAATGCCGGTGTAAGACCAGCTATAAACGTAGGTATATCAGTTTCACGTGTGGGCGGTAATGCTCAAATCAAAGCAATGAAAAAAGTTGCAGGTACTTTGAAACTTGATCTTGCACAATACAGAGAACTTGAAGCCTTTGCTAAATTCGGATCTGATCTGGATAAGGCAACCCAGAGAACATTAGCAAAAGGTGCTAGACTCGTACAGCTGTTAAAACAAGGACAATACGATCCTATACCGGTTGAAAAGCAAGTTGTAAGTATTTATTTAGGTACAAAAGGCTATATGGATGAAATACCGGTTGCCGATGTAAAAAGATTTGAAAAAGAAGCTCTTGAGTTTGTTGAGGTGAAGTACGGCCAGATTCTTACTAATATTAAAAAGGAAAAAGATATCAGCAAAGAGACAGACGAAATTCTTATCAAAGCCGCAAAAGAATTTTTATCATCGTTTAAGAAAAGTTCATAGTACATTTTGAATCAATGGCTACATTACGCGACATAAAGAATCGTATTAAAGGTGTTAAGAACACACAGCAGATAACCAAAGCAATGAAGATGGTTGCTGCTTCTAAGCTCAGAAGAGCTCAGGAGTCTATTATTAATGCACGACCATATGCAAAGAAAATTGCAGAGATGTTTTCCAATCTGGTGACTGAAGAGGATAAGCAAACCAATCCGCTAATTTTGCCCAAAGATTATATAAGCAATGTAGCTATAGTTATTGTAACCGCTGACAGGGGACTTTGCGGAGCATTCAACACTAATATTATCCGCGAAGCTAACAGATATATAAATGAAGAGATAAAAGAAACCGGAACTAATTATCAGCTATATTGTATAGGAAAAAAGGGGTCTGATTACTTCAGTAAAAGAAATTATAATGTTTCAAAAATCTTTCCTGATGTGTTTACATCTCTCAATTACACTTCCGCTCAAAAGATATCTGATGAATTAACAGCAGGATACCTTAAGGGTGATTTTGACAAGGTTATTCTGATTTTTAATGAATTTAAATCACTCATTCAACAAAGAATTGTTGTCGAACAGTTTCTGCCGATTCCAGTTCATAAATCGGAAGAAGATGACTCAGGAGTTGAGTCAAATTATTTATATGAACCCGATCAGAAATCCATTTTTAATTATCTGATTCCTAAGCATCTCAGAGGTCAGATCTGGAGAGTGCTGCTGGAATCAAATGCTGCTGAATTTGCTTCGAGAATGACTGCCATGGATAATGCAACTACCAATGCAAAGGAATTAATAAGAACCTTGAATATTACTTACAATAAAGCAAGGCAGGCAGCTATTACAAAAGAAATACTTGAAATTGTTTCCGGTGCCAATGCTTTGAAGCAAAGCTCTTGATTTGAATGACTTATACCATATTGAATAAAAATGTTTGAAGATCTATCCCTTAAGTTAGAAACTGCACTTAAAAAAGTTAGAGGTCAGGGCAAATTAACCGAGAAAAATATTTCTGATACTCTCAGGGAAATTCGCCGTGTTCTTTTAGATGCTGACGTAAATTATAAAGTAGCCAAAGATTTTATTGATAGTGTTACCAGGAAAGCTCTTGGTCAGGAAGTTGTTTCATCAATAACTCCCGGGCAGTTAATCACTAAAATTATATATGATGAATTAATACTGATTCTTGGCGGAAACCAGCAGGAAATTAAGCTTAATGCTGCCGGTGTAACTGTCCTTTTGATTGTTGGTCTGCAAGGTTCCGGAAAAACAACTTTCTGCGCAAAGCTTGCAAAAAAACTAAAGTCAAATAAACGAAGAGTTCTTCTTGCAGCGGCAGATATTTATCGTCCTGCAGCTATAGAACAATTAAAACAACTTGGCAAATCAGTTGAGGTTGAAGTTTTTTCTTTAGATGAAAAAGATGCCCTTAAGGTGGCTGGTCAGGCGCTTTCTTATGCAAAGGAAAACAGGTTCGATACTTTAATAATTGATACTGCAGGCCGGCTTCATGTTGATGAAGATATGATGGAAGAAGTTGCAAAAATTAAGCAACTTGTCAATCCTGATGAAAGTTTGTTTGTTGTGGATTCTATGACCGGGCAGGATGCAGTTAATTCTGCAAAAGCATTTAATGAAACAGTAAATTTTGACGGAATAGTTCTTACTAAATTAGATGGCGATGCAAGAGGAGGAGCAGCACTTTCTATTCGATCTGTAGTTGGTAAACCGATAAAATTTATCAGCAACGGAGAAAAAGTAGATAACCTGGAATCTTTTTACCCGGAAAGGTTAGCATCGCGAATTCTTGGTAAAGGCGATATTGTATCGCTGGTTGAAAAAGCTCAGGAATCATTTGATGAGCTTGAAGCTGAAAAGTTAGAGGAAAAATTACGTAAAAATAAATTTGATTTTGATGATTTTCTTACGCAAATTAAAGCTATTAAGAAAATGGGTTCATTGTCATCACTGCTGGGTATGATTCCTGGTATGGGAAATCAGTTAAAAAATGCGCAAATTGATGATAAGGCTTTAGTAAAAGTTGAGGCAATTATCAACTCGATGACAAAAGAGGAAAGAAAAAGTCCAAAAGTATTGAATGGAAACCGCAGAAAAAGAATTGCACGTGGAAGCGGAACATCTATTCAGGATGTGAATCGTTTAGTTAAACAATTCGGTGAGATGCAGAAAATGATGAGCCAAATGAGTAAAAAAGGTTTTGGCAATCCCGCAGCTTTCCGAAATCTAAAATTTAATTGATATAATATATTATTGGAGGTTAATAAACTTGGCTGTTAAGTTAAGACTTAGAAGAATGGGAAAAAAGAAACAACCCATTTATAAAATTGTTGTAGCGGATTCAAGATCACCCAGAGATGGAAGATTTATTGAAGCTATTGGCTTGTATAATCCTTTGACAAATCCTCATATTGTTGAAGTTGATGAGGATAGAGTACAGCACTGGTTAGAAAACGGTGCACAACCAACTCTTACAGTAAAAAGCCTTTTGAGTAAAAAAGGTATTTTACTTAAACGTGATCTGAAGAAAAGAGGTTTTGCCGAGGATCGTGTTAAAACAGAAATAGAAAACTGGGAAAAACAGCGCGAAGCTAAGGCAGGTGCTAAAATGACAAAAAGGAAAAAGAAAGAAACCGTTGATCAGGAATCCAGCTCTGAACCGGCTGTTGAAAAAACGGAACAAACTGAAACTCCTGAACAACCTTCTGAATAAGAGATTTAAAACGTACACAGAAGTAATGGGTGCGGCTTCTGGAGGGAACACTTAAATTAATTCCGTAATGCTGTTAAGCATTATTGTACTAAATTCTCAATGCTCCCGGATTATAAGGAGGCTTCTTAAATGAAAGAGTTCATCGAATATATAGCCAAACATCTTGTAGATCATCCGGAAGGTGTTATTGTTGAGGTGAAATCTTCTGAGGACAACAAGTATGTTCTTTCTCTTAAGGTACAACCTGATGATGTAGGCAAAGTAATCGGCAAGCAGGGAAAAACTGCTCAGGCTATGAGAACTTTGCTTACTGCAGTTGCCGCTAAAGACGGTAAGCGGGCTATGCTGGAAGTTTTAGACTAAGGAAAGCATTTTATTGAATTGAACGATTATCTTTTAATTGCTCATATCACATCAATTGCTGGTTCTGAAGGTTTCTTAAATCTTAAGATTATATCAGACTTTCCCGATAGATTATTCGGGTTGAAGGAAGTATATATTGATTTCTTCGGAAGCAAAAAAAAAATCTGGGTGGAAAAAACTCAACAATCAAGTAAATCTTTTCGAATCAAATTTAAGAAATTTGAAACGATAAGAGAATTACAGGTGCTTATTGGAAGAGATGTTTTTATAGATGAAACTCTGGCAGCTGAACTGCCTGAGGGAAATTATTTTATCCACGACCTTATAGATACGCGGGTCTGGCAGGAACACAAACTGCTTGGTACAATAAAAGATGTATTAAAACTTCCGGCTAATGATGTTTTTGTAATTGTTGATGAACATAATAGAGAATTACTTATACCTTTTGTTCTCAGTTTTATTGAAAATTTTGATAAAGAAAAAAAGCAATTGATCCTTAAGCCCGGAGCCGGTAAGTACGAAGATGATGAGAATTGATTTAATAACTGCTGTCCCTGATCTATTAGTTAGTCCCTTAAATACCAGCATAATTAAACGGGCACAGGCTAAAAAAAAGATTGAATTATATATTCATAATCTAAGAGATTATGCATATAATAAACACAAACAGATTGACGACAAGCCCTTTGGCGGCGGACCGGGTATGGTGCTTAAACCCGAACCGTTCTTTGAATGTATTGAAAAACTTCAGCAAAGCAGAAAATATGATCACATAATCTTTACTACCCCAAAAGGAAAGATTTTTAATCAGAAATATGCTAATCGGCTTTCACTTGCAGGAAATATTATAATTATTGCCGGTCACTATAAAGAAGTTGATGACAGGGTTAGAGAATTTTTTGCCACTGATGAAATTTCAATAGGCAATTTTGTTCTAACCGGTGGCGAACTTCCTGCTCTAATAATTATTGATGCAGTTGTAAGGCTGCTGCCTGGAGTTTTGAATGATAGCGAAGCAGCTCTTGATGATTCTTTTCAGGATGGTGAAGTAGTTGAGGCACCTTACTACACAAGACCTGCCGAGTTCAGGGGAATGAAAGTACCTGAAGTTCTTCTATCCGGCAATGAAAAAGAAATTAATAACTGGAAGGAAAAACTATCCAGAGTTTTAACAGAGAAATGGAAAAAAATAAATAAATAGTGGAGTAAATCATGGTTGATGTAAATAACGTAATACCTGATCAGATAAGAACAGATATACCTAAATTTAATTCCGGTGATCATATCCGTGTGCACGTCAGAGTTATTGAAGGTGATAAGGAAAGAATTCAAACCTTTGAAGGTGATGTGATTAGCGTTAGAGGTTCCGGACTAAACAGATCTTTTACCGTTAGAAAAGTTTCAAGCGGTGTAGGAGTTGAAAGAATTTTTCCAATCAACTCCCCTAAGATTGCAAAAGTTGAACTTCTGAAAGAAGGTAATGTCAGAAGAGCAAAACTTTATTATCTTAGAAATCTTTCAGGTAAAGCTGCGAGAATTAAGAGTAAAAAGTCTTAATCTTTTTTTTTTGATCATAATACAGCCGCTCATGGCAGCGGCTTTTTATTTTTATGAAAACAAAATTTTATCTGCCTCAGAATTTTTTCTCTAAATTATTCCTCACAGAATTAAATCCCGCAGACGATTTAGAGATCATTTCTTTACCTGCTTCCCTTATTTCAAAAAAAGTTTCGGAGGATAACAATTCTATCGGTTTAATCCCATCAATGGACCTTCTGACATTTAAGGAATTCTTTGTATCATCCAGAATCGGTATATCATTCAATGCCTTGTTGTCAAATGCTTATGTTTATTATAAAGAAGATCAGGAGTCAATTGAAGAACTGGCAATTGCCGGTGAGGTTACTTCTAACGAAATTGTAATCAGCAAAATCCTTTTTAAAGAGTTTTATGATTTAGATATTAAGCCTAAGTTATTAACGCAAGAATCCATTTTTGAGGAGGATAACCTTATCCTTACCGGTGATAAAAATTTTCAGGAAGAATTATTCTTAAATGGACTCAGTTTTTCTGAGGAAGTTATAGAATTAATTGATGCTCCATACATCAACTTTTTGACTGCTTCCTCCTCTGATGCAGTATTAAAAAGTTTTGTTAACAATTATGAAGACTCTTTTATTAACGGGCACGAAGAGGTTCTAAAAAATATGAAAACAGGATTTCCCGAGTTAGCAAATGATTTTATTAAGGTTAATATTCAGCATATCGTTTTCGATTTTGAAAATCAGGACCTTGAAGGAATAAATAAACTTCTGCAAATGCCTTACTATTATGGTATCACTAAGGAGTTAATTGATATAAAATTTTTATAATTTGTAATGACCCTTTTGGCAAAGAATTAACAGGACTTATAATGAAACAAATCTTACTTTTACTGTTTTTCAGCTTTCTTTTAATCCCATCGTTATTTGCTCAGGATCTTCCGATCTATATGACCGAGGAAGAAAAAATAATCTGGCAGAATTATGAACCTTCTTTTAATCCTGGATTTTCAAATCCGCCACCCGGCCCGGTCAGAACAATGGCAGAATGGGAGGAACTACAGGGGATAATGATTACCTGGACAAGTCAGCAGGCAATTCTTCGTGAAATTGTTAGAAATGCTCAAAATGAATGCAAAGTTTACATTGTCTGTAGCGATTCCAACACAGTGAGAAATTATTTGATCAATGGTGGTGTTCAGATAAATAATATTAGTTTTTTAATTTATCCTTTCAATTCTATATGGATAAGAGATTATGGTCCCTGGACTGTATATGCTGAAGGCAGTGACAGTATGTACATTGTTGATTGGGTTTATAATCGTCCCCGCCCAAGTGATGATAATATCCCTGTTTTATTTGCAAATAGTATTGGTGTTCCAATTTATCAAACTACTGTAGAACCAAACAGATTGGTTCACACCGGCGGTAACTTTATGACAGACGGGTTGGGAACCGGGTTTTCATCCAAACTTATACTAAATGAAAACTCAGGGAAGACTGAAGCACAGATAGATGCAATAATGAATACATTTATGGGTATTGACAGTTATATTAAAATGGATAACCTGCCTTATGATGGTATTCATCATATTGATATGCATATGAAACTGCTTGATGAAGAAACATTATTGGTAGGTCAGTATCCACCGGGTGTATCAGATGGTCCTTATATAGAAGCCAACCTCCAATATGTCTTAAGTAATTTTCTTACACCATATGGAAAGCCGTACAAAGTTGTTCGAATTCCAATGCCGCCCGATCAATTTGGAAGATATCCAAATGCCGGCGGATATTACCGTACTTACACAAATTCAATAATAATAAATAAAACAGTACTTGTACCAACATATGAGCTGCAATACGATACTACCGCACTGAGAATATACCGTGAAGCAATGCCAGGTTATAAAGTTGTTGGCATAGATTGTAATGCTATTATTCCCTCAGGTGGAGCTATCCACTGTATTGTAAAAGAAGTTGGTGTATTTAATCCCCTATTTATTTCTCATTCACCGGTTCGCGACACATTAATTACAAGTTCACCGATTGAAATTAAAGCAATAATTAAAAACCAGAGTGGCATTTCCCAGGCTAACTTGTATTGGTCAATTGATACTACTTTGGGATACACTCCGGTTTCTATGAATTATTTGTCTGCTGATACTTTAGTTGGATTTATTCCCGCACAAACAAACTCTACAGAACTATTTTATTATCTAAGTGCAACCACAGAAAATGGTAAAACAATTACTAAGCCGATGACTGCACCACATGGATATTATAAGTTTTATATCGACGTTCCTATTCCGGTTGAACTTGCTTCTTTTAGATCTTCACTTAAAGGGAATAATGTTACTTTGAATTGGGTAACTGCATCTGAGGTAAATAACCGTGGATTTGAAGTTGAACGAACTTCATTTTTGAATTTGCCCGCTAAGAATGTTTGGGAAAGCATTGGCTTTGTAAATGGCAATGGAACATCAACCGAACAAAATATTTATACTTTTAACGATGAAAATCTAACTGCAGGTAAATATCAATACAGAATTAAGCAGTTGGATTTTGATGGTTCATTTAAATACTATACTTTGACAGAAACAGTTGAAATAGGTTTACCGGATAGATTTGAACTTACACAGAATTATCCCAATCCATTTAATCCTTCTACTATAATTAAATTCCATATTCCTTCTGTCATTTCGACCGATGGGAGAAATCTCAGGGTTCAGCTTAAAGTATATGATGTTCTTGGCAATGAAGTTGCAATCCTTTTGGATGAAGAAAAGCCAGCCGGATATCATTTAATCGAGTTTAATGCAGCTGAATTATCAAGTGGTGTTTATTATTACAAGTTGAAAGCGGGATTGTTTATAGAAACTAAAAAGATGGTTATTTTAAAGTAGGGAACGAACTTCCATCCGTTCCGTTTAATATTAATTCTTTAATAAAAGGATCGATCAAAAGATCGATCCTGTCATTTCTTATTAAATCTCTACGTGACTCACACTAATCACATTTGAATTTTCCCGCATTGTCTTAAGCATATCCGCACTTACGGCAGCTTTTAGTTTCATAGTACAGCAGGCAGCAACTCCGCCTTCAAAAATTATATTTTCAATCTCCTCGATATTTATGTTTCCCTGCCTTATTACATCAAGTATTGCTGCAAGAACTCCGGGTTTGTCATAATGCTTTACAACCAACTGGTAGTGAGCATCTGTTTTCTTAGCTCTGTTAACCCAATGCTCAATAACACCGCTGTGGACAAAGTGTTTTATAATATTAATTGTTTCTTCTGCAACAGCATCCTGTGCCTGTGCAGTAGATGCTCCGATATGATGTGTTACATAAATATTCGGATTGTTCTGCAGTTTAGAAGAAACCTCACCTGTTTTAGATTCTGGTTCACCTTTAAATACATCACAGGCATAACGGATATTTTTTTCTTTTATTGCCTCAAGAAGATCATCTTCAACAACAATATCCTGCCGGGAAGTATTGATAAGATACGCACCATCCTTCATATAACTGAACATTTGTTTGTTAAATAACCCTTTGGTCTGAGGAGTTGCAGGAAGATGAATTGTAACAACGTCACATAACGCGAGTAACTGATCCATCTCACTGAAATCTTTTATCTGAATACCTTCAATCCGGGTGATATCCTTTCCGTAAACATTCATTTCAAAAGCAAGTGCACGCTTTGCAACTTCCTTTCCGATATTTCCAACACCAATAAGACCTAAAGTTTTTCCTTTAAGTCCTTTACCTTTGGAGTATTTGTCTTTATTCCAAACTCCTTTATTAAAGTCATTAACATTATCAGGAATAAAACGATCGAGAGAAATCATCAACCCTATTGCAAGTTCTGCAACTGCAACAGCGTTCATACCGGGGCAGTTAGCAACATAGATACCTTTTTTATTTGCGGCAGCTATATTGATGTTATTTACACCGGAACCTGCACGAATTATAAGGTTAAGTTTTTCACTGCTATTAATTGTCTCTTCATTCACTACAGTTGAACGTACAACTATTATGTCAGCATCTTTACCGGCTTCGGGAAGATCTTTCTCACCGAGTTTTGGATTATAAATAACATCCAGTTCAAGATCTTTCATTTGCTGGATATATTTATCTGGGAATTTATCTGCTACTAACACTTTAATTTTCATAATAACCTCTTTCTTTTATTTCTATTTTTTAAGGTAATCCTGGAAATGCTTCCACGAATTTAATTTTTATATCTGGGAACGACTCAACTATTTGCACTTTAAGATCAGGAAAAGAATTAACTATCTGCCATTCACCGCAATCATCCGGAAACGCATCAACGATTTTTACTTTCAGATCGGGAAATGATTCAACCACCTTTATTTTAATATCAGGAAATGATGTTACAAATTGGATCTTGCCGTAAAGTTTCATCCCGTTGAATTCACAATTCTCATCTATAATATCAGTTAGTGTGTTATAAGATTCTGTGATTTGGTTTTCAGATACATCATTCACACGACCGGAAGTAATAAATGAAATTGATATTGCTATGACGATGAAGAACATAGCTACAAACAAAGAACTTTTGATAATATTTTTCTTCTCCTGTTTCATACAATTGTAAAAAAACTATTTGCTAATGTAAGTGTATAAACTATTTCATCATCGGAATTTTAACTTTCCATCTTTTCGCATTTTCAACCGCCTGTTCATAACCGGCATCTGCGTGACGAATTATTCCCATTCCGGGGTCATAAGTCAGAACGCGTTCTAATCTTTCTTCAGCTTCTTTTGTTCCATCGGCAACTACAACCATTCCTGCATGTATTGATTTACCAATTCCAACTCCGCCGCCATGATGAACAGATACCCAGCTTGCACCGCCTATTGCATTTAATAATGCGTTAAGAATAGGCCAATCGGCAATTGCATCACTGCCGTCTTTCATTGCTTCAGTTTCTCTGTTAGGTGATGCAACAGAACCGCAGTCAAGATGATCTCTGCCGATTACTATAGGGGCTTTTACTTCTCCATCTGCAACAAGTTTATTAAAAATTTTACCCATCTTAGCTCTCTCGCCGTAACCAAGCCAGCAAATCCTTGATGGTAATCCCTGGAAGTGAACTTTTTTCTGAGCCATATCTATCCAGTTGAGCAATAATTTATTATCAGGAAAAGTTTCCCTAATTGCCTGGTCGGTAACATAAATATCATTCGGATCGCCTGATAAAGCTGCCCACCTGAACGGACCTTGACCATCACAAAATAATGGACGAATAAATTCAGGTACAAATCCGGGAATATCAAATGCTTTAGACAGACCGTTTTCCTTAGCTTCACCGCGAATATTATTTCCGTAATCAAAAACTATTGAACCCCGTTTTTGAAATTCCAGCATTGCCTCCACGTGCTTCACAATGGTTTCCCTTGAAAGGCGAACATATTTTTCAGGATCAGATTTTCTTAATTCCATGGCTGCCTCAAAGCTCATTCCCATTGGTACATATCCATTTAAAACATCGTGTGCCGAAGTTTGATCTGTTACTATATCCGGAATTATTCCGCGCTTAATTATTTCGTGATGAACTTCACCAGCATTACCAACCAGACCCACTGATATTCCTTCACCTTTAACCATAGCATTTAAAACTTTTTCTAAAGCATCATCAAGATTATCGGTTAAATAATCAAGGTAGCCGGTGTCAATCCTTTTTTGTGCACGTAATCTGTCAACTTCAATTCCCAGAAAAGCAGCTCCGTTAAAAGTAGCTGCAAGCGGCTGAGCACCACCCATACCGCCGAGTCCGGCAGTAAGTACCAATTTGCCTTTCAAAGAACCGTTAAAGTACTTTCGGGCACATTCAGCAAAAGTTTCGTATGTACCTTGAAGAATTCCCTGTGAGCCAATGTAAATCCAGCTTCCAGCAGTCATCTGACCATACATTGTTAAACCTAACTTTTCAAGCCTGCGGAATTCATCCCAGGTTCCCCAATCAGGAACAAGCATTGAATTTGAAATTATGACACGAGGGGCATTTGTATGTGTTCTGAATATTCCGACTGGTTTACCGGATTGCACCAATAGTGTTTCATCATCCTCAAGATTTTTTAGTGAATTAATAATTGCTTCGTACGACTCCCAATTACGGGCAGCTTTTCCGCTTCCTCCATAAACAACAAGATCTTCAGGTCGTTCTGCAACTTCAGGATCCAGATTATTCATCAGCATTCTCATTGCTGCTTCCTGAATCCATCCTTTACAGGAAATATCTTTACCAGTGGGAGCTTTAATTATTTTGTTTTCTGTTATCATCCGAAAAATTTATCCTCTGAAATGATTATCAAGCATATTTTTGTATTGAGTTAACATTGATTTGTAGAGCCATCTTTTAAAGAACCATGCTTTATCCATGCTTTTTTTTATGAATTTAACATTTTCTTCAAGCTGATGAGTAAGTCGTGTTTTCTCATCCCTTGTCAGTTTAACAGTTTCAGTTCCGGCATTAAGTTTTTCAATTATTGATTTAAACGCCCTTTCTTCTGCAAATAGTCTGCTATTACCGGCAACCTGTTTCAATGCCTGTTTGCAGTAATTAACGAGAAGTTTCTTTTCGTTCTTATCAAATTCAAAATTATAATTTGCGAACAGTTTCTTCATTGTTTCCTTCTGTTGTTTTAAATGATAATAATTGCTCACGGATTTTCTGATACCCGGGTTTAATTACATTATAGATGTAGTGAAGTCTTTCTTTATACGGAATGAAGGCTGATTTCATTGAGTTGATATTAATCTTTTCGATATCATCAAAGCTCAGATTAAAATATTTAATTGCAGTTAAAAATTCTTTGGTCATATCGGTATCGCTCATCAAACGGTCATCAGTATTAATTGTAACCCTGAATTTTTCTTTGAACAAAATGCCAAAGGGGTGATTCTCTATTTTATCAACCGCACCGGTATGAAGATTACTAGACAGACAAATTTCAAGCGGTATTCGCTTATCAAGTACATATTGGGCTAAATCACCAAATCCGAAGACACTGCCTTCATCATCAAATATTATGTCCTCAAGCAACCGTGTTGCATGACCAATTCTGTGTGCACCGCACCATTGAATTGCCTGCCATATGGATTCCTTACCGAAAGCTTCTCCTGCATGAATGGTAATATTAAAATTGGCTTTTTGTATAAATTGAAATGCATCAACATGTTTTTTAGGAGGATATCCGCCTTCTTCACCAGCCAGATCGAAACCAACTACACCCTGTCTTCGGAAATTCACAGCAAGTTCAGCAATTTCCAAAGTGTTTTTCATATTACGCATACCGCATAAAATCAAACCGTATCCAACTCCAAAATCCCGTTTACCTCTTTCAAGTCCTTCCAATACTGCTTTGACTGTTTCTTCAAGATAAAGATCCTTTTCAGTATGCAAAATGGGTGCAAATCGGGTCTCGACATAAACTACACCATCCTTATGCATATCCTCCATCATTTCATATGCAGCACGTTCCAGGTTTTCTTTGGTTTGCAAAACGGCAACAGTATGTTCAAAGCCCTGCAGGAATTCAACAAGACTTCCTTTATTAGCACCACGGTGAAACCAATTACCAAGTTCAGCAGGATCCTGAGTAGGTAGTTTTTTATACTTGATTTGGTCAGCGAGTTCAATAATTGTTTCAGGACGTAAGCCGCCATCAAGATGATCGTGCAGAAGAACTTTTGGAACGGAACGAATAACCTTTTCGGTAGTCAAAATAACCTCGATTTTATCCCGAAAATTATCCTTTTAGTGCCCTAAAATCAATTTATTCTTGGTGTTAAAGAATTCTATATATATTTATACATTAATGTGTTATTTTTACATTTGAAATTAGATCAAATTATCAGAATTTTTACATTAAACAGCAATTCAAGTATTAATCGGAGATAAAATGAAACATTACAAACTTTTCGTTGCCGGTATTTTATTACTGGGGTTATTTTTCAGTGGATATCAATGTGCTTCAACCGAAATAACCAGTGCAAAACTTTATATTCAGCAGAAAAACTGGGATAAAGCCCTTGAAGTTCTTCAGAAAGATATTGACAAAAACCCTAATAGTGATGAAGGTTATTACTTGCTAGGTTTTGTTCATGGTGAAAAAGGAAATTATAATGAAATGATAAATGCATATAATAAATCACTGAATATCAGCAAAAAATTTGAAAAGGAAATTTCTGATTCGAGAAAATATTTTTGGGCAAACACTTTCAATCGTGGAGTAAGTTTCTTTCAGCGAGGAAATAACACATCTGATACTGATAGTATGATGATTTACTATGATACATCTATTAACGAGTTTAAATCTGCAATTATTATAGAACCTGATTCCGCTGATACATATAAGAATCTAGCTTTTGTGCACTTAAGTAAAGGTGATAATGATTCAGCGATTCCTCAACTTGTAAAATTAATTGAACTTGAAAAAGCTGTTGAAGGCTACAGATTCCTGGGTGAGATATATTATGTAAAAGGAATGAACTTTAGAAGCCAGGAAAAAGATAGTGAAGCTACAGCTAATTTTGAAAAAGCCTTGGAAATATTGAAAGAAGGCAACAAGCTATATCCGGATGATCAGGAAATGTCGTTAGCACTTTCTAATTCATTAATTAACCTCGGAAAAACTGAGGAAGCAGTAGGTCTTTTCAAAAAAGCTGTTGAAAATAATCCGGAGGATAAGTATAACAGGTATAACTATGGGGTAGTTCTGCTTACTGTTGATGAGTACGAAGAAGCTGAACAGCAGTTTCTGAAAGCTCTTGAACTTGATCCTGAATATAATAATGCAATTTTCAACCTTGGAGTTACTTATCTGAGATGGGGTTCATTCATAAATAAAAAAGCTGAAGATGAAGGGAAAATAACAACAGAGTATTTAACAAAGTACGAAAAAGCACTTCCATATCTTGAAAAAGCAGTTCAAATGGAAGGCGTTGATGCAAATATTTGGGAAACTCTTGGAAGAGTTTATTCTGTTCTTGGAATGCAGGATGATGCAGCAAATGCGTTTAATAAAGCTGATGAATTGAGAAAATAAATATTAGAGAATTATGAATCAAAATAAAGTTCCGCCTCAAGGGCAGCAAATAAATATCGAAATTGGCGAAAAGGAAGCAGAGGGAATTTATTCCAATCTGGCTATAATTTCTCATTCACCCGCTGAGTTCGTAATTGATTTTACACGTGTAGTTCCTGGTGTTCCTAAGGCAAAAGTTCACGCCAGAATTATAACAACTCCTCAGCATGCAAAAATGCTGTTAAAAGCTTTAAAAGAGAATATAGACAAGTTTGAAGCTAAGTTCGGTGAAATAAAAGTGGAAAATCAGCCTAGCCACAACTTCGGATTTGTTGCTCCAAAACCTGATGAAAAAGTTAATTAGCAATTAGTAGTCTTTAAGTTAAAAGACCGTGTGGATAGTTTCGCACGGTCTTTTTTTTTGATAAAAAATTTTAGTCGTCAATTGCAAAAGGAATAATGATTTAAAAGTCATTTTACTTATTTACATCTTTGATCGCCAGACATTATAAACTGCAGCAACAAGAAATATCAGGTTTGCAACCCACGCAGTTAATATTGGATCAAGTGCTCCGTTTTTTCCGAATGCCTGACTAACCTTCATAAAAACCAGGTATAGAAAAGTAACCAGTATATTTATTCCAACCTGTGCAGCTATTCCGCCTTTTCTTTTATTTGCAGAGATTGGTAAACCGAACAACACAACTATCAATGGTGTAACTGCAAATGCAAACCTTGAGTGGTACTCAATTAAAGTTGGGGTTGGGTCATTTCCGGCTCTTCGCTGGGCTTTGACCAATTCACTTAATTCATCAAGATTCATTTCAGCAGTTTTCTGCTGCTTCTTCAATAGATCATCCGGAGAAAAATTCAGATCCGGAATTTCAAGTACTTTAAAGTACTCTGCATCCTGCTTACTGCTGAAAGTACGTTTAATCCCATCTCTGGCAATCCAAATACTTTTTGTTGTATCATAAACCAGTCTTGAGGCGTCAATTCTGCTTGTCATACTGGTGAGATTCTCAGAATCAAAATCCTGAATACTGACACGATTTGCCTGGTCGATGCTATTATCAAAATAAGCAATACTAATAATTTTGGTTCGTGAATCCTGAAAGTAAATATTGCTTCCGGTAAAACTAAGATTTTTTTTAAGGTAAACCTGTTCAATATTTATTTTAATTTGATTTGCTGAAGGAACAACATACCCGCCGAAATATATTGAGATAATAGTTATTAAGAATGTTGAAACAATGAAAGGTGCCATGAATCTGTAAAGACTTACACCACTGGCTTTAATTGCAGTAAGCTCACTTAGGTTTGCAGCTTTTCCGGCTGTAAAAAGAGCAGAAAATAAGACAGCTACAGGGGTCATCAGCTTTATCATTTCTGGTGCAAAAACAAAATAATAATGTAAGATTTTTAAAGCAGGTACATTTTGATCTATAAAATCATCAAGGTTCTCCATTGCATCAATTACGATAAAAATAAAAGTGAATGCCAGAAGCCCGAAAACCACGGTTTGTAAAAACTGTTTGATCAGATATTTATCAAGAATTTTCAGTTTCACTTAATGAATCTTTCTGTCTGAAATATTTTGGTATGAATTTTTTAAGAAAATCAAAACTGATTGTATTTAGCTCTTTATTAGTTTTTATGGTAAGAAGAACCCCCGCTATGGTTAGAACAATATTTGCAGCCCACATTCCAATAAACGGTGAAAAGAAACCGCGCTCAGCAAGCTTTTCTCCTCCAATTAAAAAAGCCCAGTAAACAAGAAAGAAGAACAGGCTTATACTTGCGGCTGTTCCGAAACCGCCTTTTCTAACCATTACTCCAAGGGGAGCCCCTATCAGAATAAAAACAATACAGGCTGCCGGAAGAGCATATTTTTTATAAATCTCCACTTCATATTTTTCTATCTCACGATCCTGCCAGTCAATTCTTCTGTTATAAGACGTTATAATGTTATTCGCGTTCTTTATTTTATCAAGTGTTCTTACAAAAACTATATCCTTATCATCAGTTTTACTTTCTTCTGCTGCTCTGAAGGGAGGAATTTTTCCATTAAAAAAATACTTATCAATTTCTGTTGACAGAGAAGAATAAATCTCTGTTCTTGCTTTCTTTAAACTATCCACAATATAACTCATATATTTAACGCTCATTTCTCGTTCACCTCTGGTAGCCATACCTGACTGCCTGAATGAGAACTGCTCTGCATTCATTGTTATGCGGTGTCTTTCAAAATTCAGCTTTCTGTAAAGTGATGTATTTTGCGCCTCCGACTCGTGAATCTCACCATTTGTAAGATCCATTATTAATTTGGCTTTATCTTCAGAAAAGAAAATCCTGCCTTTTTCTGCAGTAACTACATTTACTTTAGAGGGAGTTGAATAATCATATATAGTTATCTCATAAAGTTTATTTTCTTTCTGGTCAATATTTCTTGAAAGTATTGCATAGTTATAAACTTCTTGTGAGAAAACACCCGGCTCTAATGATAAAGTGGGCTTCTTCTGTGAAATATCCTGCATCAGAACTTTTGCCTGATGATTAGCGTCCGGAAGCACATCGTTGTTAAACTCAAATAATAGAAAGGCAACAATAATGCTGGCAGCGAATGCGGGCATCATCATTTTATACAAACTGATGCCGGAAGATTTCATAATTGTAATTTCATTATTCTGCGACATTGTACCATAAGCCATAAGTGCAGATACTAAGGTAGCCATGGGAACAACGAGCACAAACATCCAGGAAAGGTTATAAACTATCAGTTGAATAATTGTCCATGTATCCAATCCTTTTCCCACAAGCCTGTCAGCAAATTTCATCATAAATTGTAGAAGAAAAATGCACATCAGGGTTACAATAGAAAATAAGAAGGGAATAAAATGATTTCTTAATATGTATCTGGCTAAAATCATGTATTGAATATAAAAACCGGCTAAATGTTTTTCAATAAATATAAAATATTTAAAAATTTAAGCATTAGAATACTTATATTTCTGTCCTAAAGTTACACAAATTAAGCGTTCAAATGCTAAGTAAAGTAAATTACACCATCATCATTTCGCTTTTTTCCATTGCTGTTTTTGCACAATCACAGAACAACAAATTGTTAAGAGATGTTGAATATTCTCAATGGTTAAAATCAGGTACATACCGAACAGACCAGACTTCCGGAATTGCTTTTCTGGGTTATAAGTCTGGCAAAAAAACCTTTTTGATTGCTGATGATATTGGTGCACTCCACAAATTCGTAATTATTGATGACTGCGTTTTTCTGTTTTATCCGATTCATTTTAATGATTATGTAAGTGAATTCTTTAAGGATTATCCAAAGATAGATTTCGAGGAAATTGTTTATGATCGGTATGAGGAAAAGTTTTATGTATCGGTTGAAGGTCATACTGAAAATCATAACGACTATACAGGCATTTTTGAACTTGAATTTAATTTTGCTCTTGATACAGTTATTTCGGTAACTAAAATTAATTTTGAACCTGAAGAACTATTTCTAAAATACACAGCCTGGAATATCGGGTATGAGGGCTTAACAGTTGATTCAAGATATTTTTACCTTGGATTGGAAGGATTTTTAAGAGGCAAAGCGTTTTCAGACAGCTCCGTAATTTTTATTGCTGATAAAACCTCTAAAGAAATAATTAAAGAAATAAGTACTAGTAGTTTGGGAGTCGGCTCAATAACAGGATTATACAGTGATGAAGATTATTCTGTTTGGCTTTTAGACAGAAATAACCTGAAAATATTTCATGTGGAATTTGATGAAGACTTAAATGTTGAGAATATAGTATCATTTGATTTTGAACCTGTTATACCAAATCACAAACATCTGAACTATGTGGGTTCCTACGAGGCATTAACAATTGATAATGATGGATACCTTTACATAGTTGATGACCCGTGGAGCCAGTTTTTCATTCCGCCTGATAATATTCTTGAACAGCTTGACGAAAAGACCGTACAGAACTTTAAAGATTTTATACCGATAATTGACAGATTTCAAATTCAAAAGTAAAGGAGAGAATGTGGAACAAGTAATTAAACATATCGAATCGAACTATGATTTATATATTAATGAATTGAAAGATTTTTTAAGAATTCCGAGTATAAGTACTTTACCGGAAAATAAACCTGATATGCAGAGAGCAGCAGAATTTGTTTCAGATAAATTAAAAAAGGCAGGGTTAAACAAAATAAAAATTTTTCAGACAGAAGGTCACCCCATTGTTTATGCTGAATGGTTAGGTGCACCCGGAAAGCCAACTGTTTTAGTTTACGGACATTATGACGTTCAACCCGTTGACCCGATAGAACTCTGGCATAACGATCCTTTTGATCCTGTTATAAAAGATGGTAAAATTTATGCACGTGGAGCTACTGATGATAAAGGACAGGTTTATGTTCACATTAAAAGTGTAGAAGCTTTTTTTAAAACTATGGGTCACCTGCCATTAAATGTAAAATTTTTAATTGAAGGGGAGGAAGAAATCGGCAGTGAACACCTTACACCTTTTCTTAAACAAAATACTGATCTGCTCAAGTGCGATGCTGTTCTTATTTCTGATACCGCATTGTTTTCACCTGGAACTCCTACCATTACTTATGGATTGCGTGGACTCGCATATATGGAAGTTGAAGTTACGGGACCCAACCGGGATTTGCATTCAGGAACCTTTGGCGGGGCTGTTGATAATCCCATAAACATATTAGCAGAAATTATTTCTAAACTAAAGAATAAAGATGGTAAAATTACTATAACAGGCTTTTATGATGACGTATTAAAACTATCTAAAAAGGAAAGGGAAAATTTTAAAGCTCTTAAATTCAAAGAAAAAGATTTTGCCAAAAGTATTGGGTTAAAGGAACTAAAAGGAGAGAAGGGATATTCAACTCTTGAAAGAATTTGGGCAAGACCCACACTTGATTGTAATGGTATTTTTGGGGGCTGGACCGGAAAGGGAGCCAAAACAGTTCTTCCATCCAAAGCTACTGCTAAAATAAGTATGCGACTTGTTCCGCATCAGGAACCCAAAAAGATAGCAAAACTTTTTGAGAAGCACATAAAAAAACTTGCTCCCAAAACGGTTAAGGTTGAAGTTAAAGATTTACATGGCGGTTATCCGGTTATTACACCGCTGGATGCTGCTGCTACTATTGCAGCTTCCAAAGCAATGGCTAAAGCTTTTGGAAAGAAAACTGTTTTTATGCGTGAAGGCGGAAGTATTCCAATTGTAGTTGAGTTTGCAAACAGACTTAATGCTTCTCCTGTATTAATGGGTTTAGGATTGAATACAGAAAATCTTCACTCGCCAAATGAACATTTTGATCTTAATCATTTTAAGCTTGGAATAAAAAGTTCAGCTTATTTTTTTGAAGAATTTTCCAGATAATAATTTATAAATCTTTTTAGCCTCAAAATCTATATCTTTGTATAGGTTTTGAGGCATCATTATATTAAACGAAATGAAAAAAGTTCAGATTATTTTTATACCATTATTAGCGATACTAATACTTGCTTGCAGCAGCGAAGAGCAAAAGTCTAATCCGCTGCCCTCAATGGATGTTTCGGCTGATCCTAACAGGGATGCTGAAATTCAGAAATACAATCTGGATCTAAGAAAGGGACGAAGTGAAAGATTTCCCTGTGACACTATATCTGTTATAGAGTATGTTTTAGATAATTATCCACCCGGCACATACTTGATGGAAACAGATAAAACCACTTTGGAATCCCTGCCCAAACCAGCGGTTATTTATTACGATGATATAGATGGAAGTAAATACATATTTGCTGTTGTTGCAAAGTCGAGGCAGGGTGAAAGACTGATTGAAACTAAAAATCTTATTGGTTACAATGAGAGTTATATTGATCTTGACAGCACAAAACTTGGCACAGCTTTTTTGTATCTTACACTTTTTGAATGTCGAGGTAATAACCTTTCGCTGGTATGGGAATCAATAATCCCTTCTCACGGAGGGTTTAAACACGTTTATTTAAATACCTGGAATTTTAAAGGCACACTGTATATTCAGAATAAATTTTATTTTGCTCAAGGCATCGGTACAATTGACTATAATTATTTTCTGGTCGATGGCATCAGGTCTGAACCGCATCTCTTAATGACATATAAAGGAGTAGACTTTAAAAGAACTCTGGCAAATGTAAATAATGATATATATCCTGATTACTATGAGTATGTTTATGTTAGTCTTGAAGATAGAATATTTGCAAAGGATTCAGTTGCATTTGTCTGGAATGAAAAACAAGGGACTTACGTAAATACCCGAAACGCACGGCAAACCCGACTTTATTAATTTTTTATTATTTTAACACAAACAATTCCTGCAATTTCTCAGATTTTTTTCAATCAAGTGTGCAACGTTTAATTATAACCTGTTAATGGTGAATACAATGGATGATAGACCAAACAAAATATTAGAATACTTTAAATCACAGAGCATAAGTTCCAAATCTTATGATGATTCTGAAGCAATACCTTTTTTTTCAAACCTGGAAAAAGAACTGGAAATATTGCACTATGGTGCAGGTTTAAGGGTTCTTTTTAATTATTCAATTGTTGAGTTAAGAGGAAAGGACTCACTCGATTTTCTCCATCGAATTACAACAAATTCTTTAAAGGAAATAAAAAAAGAGGAAGTTAAACAGACTATCTTCACCACCGAAAAGGGCAGAATTTTAAGTGTTGCTACTGTTTTTAATTTTGACACTCATCAGTTTTTAGTTGTGGGAAAATCAAATAAAGAGAGAGTTTTAGGTTGGATAAACAAATATATAATTGCTGATGATGTAGCAATGAGCGATGCTACCGGAAGATTTAATATTATGGAACTTTCGGGGCCTCAGTCAGGTTCATTCATTACTTTAGTTTGCGGAAATATTGTGAATGATATAAGCACCAACATGTTTAAGGTTGTGAATGCTGAAGAAATACTGTTTTTTTTATCAAAGATAACTGATTTCAATGGACGGGATAAATATTGGATTCTTGCAGATGATGATAACACAATCAAACTAATTAACTATATGAAAGAAAACTACGGCATTTTTAATTTTGGTTTAGTAGGCGAAGAGGCATACTACGAGTTTCGTATAAGCATGGGTATTCCGGCGGCTCCAAATGAAATTAATGATAAGTATAATCCGCATGAAGCAAATTTAATTCACCTTGTCGATTTTAAAAAAGGCTGTTATATCGGGCAGGAAGTTATTGCAAGATTGGATACTTATTCTAAAGTTCAGAAATATCTTACTGGTATTAACTTTGAAGATCCTGTTACTGCAGCTCATCATTTTGTTCTTTTAGACGACAAGGAAAATGAAGTGGGTGTAGTTACATCATCAGTTAATTCAACACGATTAAATAAACCAATCGGACTGGCGTATATCAATAAAAACTTTACTTCTCCCGGTACAGTATTAATTGCTAAGAACAGTGAAAAGGTAACTAAAGCAACTGTTCAGGAATTACCATTCAAAAAATGAAAATTTACACGAAAACCGGTGATAAAGGTGAAACCGGACTTTTTGGAGGTGAAAGAGTTTCTAAGAACAACATAAGGATTGAAGCATACGGAACAATTGATGAACTCAATGCCTTTATCGGACTGGCGATTACAGAACTGAAGAGTAAAGAAGTGCGGGCAATTCTGCAAAGAATCCAAAATCAGTTATTTGTTGTTGGTTCTGATCTTGCAACTCCCATTTCAGAAAAAAACGAAAAACTTAAAATTACCAGAACCCCTGAAGAATACAGTAAAAGTGCTGAACTGGATATAGATCATTTTAATGAGCAATTAGAGGAGCTGCGGAACTTTCTTTTACCCGGGGGGTCTAAAGGAGCAGTATATCTGCATATTTGCAGAACAGTTGCACGAAGAGCCGAAAGAAAAGTTGTGGCATTGAATGAGCAGGTGCATATAGGTAATAACATTATTATATTTCTTAACAGATTAAGTGATTTGTTTTTTGTTCTTTCACGTTTTGAGAATAAAGTCTCAAATATCCCTGATACAAAGTGGATTCCCTGAATCAGTTTGCTCATAGGGTCTATTGCGAAATTAATTAAGTGTCATTTCGACCAAAGGGAGAAATCTTGTTCGTGAAATATTGAAGGATTTCTCAGACTAAGACTACTTCGAGATGACCTTTCCAGAGTTTTGCGATAAACCCATATTGCCCACTGCCTGCTGATTACACGGGGGTGAATTTTGGTTTCGACGGGGTTGAAGAGGCATTGAACTGCGCACCGTGTTCCCCGAAGACACGTTAAAAAATTGGGAATAAAACAATAACTGGCGAATCTAATTACGCCTTAGCTGCTTAATTTAAGTATTAACAGCCGTTCACCATATCCTCTCCTACCGGGCTATGACTGAACGTTGATTAGGTATGATAGCTGATTCTGTTGCCTGTGCAGATGATGCGAAACTTAAGCAGGTAAGCTTAATACGATCCCTGTCTGTTGGGCAGTATTAAGTTAAAACAATTAACAGACTATGTGTGTAGACGTTTCTTGTATCTTAACTTCGGACGCGGGTTCGACTCCCGCCACCTCCACTAAGCTTCGTTTTAAACTATGCAAAAAACGAACACTGCCGAAAGGTATCTAGAGTAATCAGCATAATTTTTCTAAACAATAAAGTTAATTCCTATCTACATGTTAGATAAATCTTGGAAAGGATTTTAAAGACTCTTAACAAGCTTCTCAATAAATTAATCTATTTATAAGGCTAATATTCTATCAATTTTACAGGACTTATAAGAATACGATTTTTTAAGAACCTCAATGATAAACTGGCATCACTTGCTTCAGTCCGCTTAACTTCAAAATCTAATGAACTGGATTAAATACTAAAATACGCAAAGTTTCTATTTGTGTGTGTTTAGAAAAATAGATTGATCAACATAATATTAACAATTGACTGGTGTACCTGAATTTTGTTTCATTCAAGCTTTATTTTCGTTTAGTAAAAAATAAAAATGCAATAAATACGCAAAAAACTTGCTTTTAATCAGAAAGATTTTATTTTATAAGAAAATGTTGAGGAGCATATTAGTTCAGATTTTATGCTGATAAATGTTCTTCAAACAAATTATTAAAAATGGTAATTGATGGTTTGTTGAATCTTTAAAAAATTATTCATTGTAGCAAAAGAAAATACTTTATATTAATTCACAAATAAAATGGAGTTAACAGTATAATGACAGACAGAAAAGAATATATAGAAAAGTTAACGGAGCAGCTAAAAGATTTAGAGGACAGAGTTCAATTATTTCAGGTGAAAGCTCAAACATTGAAAGTTGACTCTAAAGAAAATCTTGAAAAACAGCTTGCTGAATTCCGATCTAAAAAAGATGCTGCACAGGATAAAATACAGGATTTGAAAAACTCAACTGAAAGTTCCTGGAAAGAACTGAAATCAGGTTCAGATAAAATTTGGGATGAAATGAAAAACACAGTTGATGAAGTTGTATCAAATATTAAATAACAATTTAAAAATAAGTTAACGTAGCATTTCAATTATTATAAAAAGGAGAATCAAAATGTCCGTAGTAAAAGTTATAGAGTTATTAGCTCAATCTGAAAAAAGCTGGGAAGATGCTGCCCAGGTTGCTTTAAAAGAAGCTTCAAAATCTGTGCAGAATATACAATCGATCTGGATAAAGGACTTAAAAGCTGATGTTGAGAACAATAAAATTGTTCGCTTCAGAGTAAACGCTAAAGTGTCTTTTATTGTTGGCAAATAATTATTGTTAATCTGTTATTACTTTTAATTTTTACTTTATTCTAAATTCTAATATTGCAGCAAATTGAAAAAAAATTCTGTTTATGAGTATAAGATAATTGACACAATTTCTGTAATGGCAGATTAGCATTCATTTTATTAAATAAATATTGATCTGATAAGTAAATTGATCCGTCAGCTCTGTATGGTTTTACCTGTATATCATATATACCTGATATTTAATGTCATATAGCTGTAAATTTTTCTTTACACCTGTTTTTATGTATACGATAATCTAAGGAAGAAATTAGGTCAGCAATAAATTCAAATGTTACCGATGAGAATATAATTTTACCTGCCAGTTTGCATGCTGTTTGTTCACTGAGTTTATAATAATTATCTCAGCCTGGGAAATTCCTTACCTTTCCTCTACAAAAACCATTATTCGTTTTGAGTTTACAAAGCTATGGCGCAACACGTAATTGCTTTTCTGATCTACTGGATCAGTTTATTACCTGTATCAATTCCCATCGGAAAATATTTTTCGTCATATTTAAAAGAAAAAAATGTAAACTGTTGATGAGTTGATCGAAGCGGAAAAGAAAAAGAAAATCGAAGAAACTCTCAAAAAGGGGAGTAATGATAAATTATAAATCACATATGGGAAAAGTGCTTCACCGGTATTTAGTATAGAATCCAGTCATAAGTATTTAAAACCTCAATCTACCTGCCGGACTTTCAGCCTTTCCTTACCCTTTACCGGCAAATGTAATACAACTCACCGATGTTTTAGGACCTTTTATCACACAATATTTGATTTGGGACCTTCAATTACTTAATTTTTTTCAGGTAAACAAAATTATTTATGAAAACAGCTGCCAAATATTCACCATTGAAAAAGATTGAAGCATTGATTTATAGAATCAAACGGAAAATATATTTCAATCTTAAAATGATAGGATTTGAGGGATTCGTCTGGTCAGCAGCTCTTGTTTACCTAGCCTTTTTCTTTAATCCTGCAGAATCTCATTTTACAATTTGTCCTTTGTCAAATTTCGGTGTTGATGATTGTCCCGGCTGCGGTTTGGGTAGATCAATTTCATTGCTGTTTTCCGGTAAAATAACTGAGTCATTTCAAACTCATATTCTTGGAATACCTGCGGTTTTAATTTTAATCTTAAGGATTTTTTCAATTATGAGAACAAATTATTCAATTCATAAAAAATTAAACTCCAAAGAAAGGAACCAATATGCCTAACGTATTACAACTTTTACCCGGTCTCGAAGGAGAAGAAATGGGTTACATTCAAATGTTAGTTAAGGATATGACTGATACACAAGCTCAGCAGTTTGCAATAGCATACGGCTCGCGCAGAAAAGATCCTATGATGATTCTGCTGGTTTGCCTGGTGGGATTTTTAGGATTTGCAGGAATTCATAGATTCATATTAAATAACATTGGAATAGGGATTTTATATTTCTTTACACTTGGTTTGTGTTTCATAGGCACAATTGTGGATCTTGTTAATCACCGTAAACTCGCCTTTGAATATAACTCACGTGTTGCGCAGGAAGTATCGATGCTTGTAAAGCAATAAACTTTTCACTGAAGGGCGGTTGATGCCGCCCTTTTCCTAATCGGGCCTTAATAAATATTTAACTTAATTTTTTATTGAAAACCATTTACTATTCAATTAAATTGACATAGTAAAATGAAATCAATTATTTTTTCCAAGATGAGCGGTGCGGGAAATGATTTTATTGTCATTGATAAAAACGAAAATCCCGAATGTGTTCTTTCTCAAAATGCTATAATTAAACTATGCAACAGAAGAACCGGAATCGGCGCAGATGGAGTTATTTTAATTGAAAACTCAGTTGAGCTTGATTTTGAGATGAATTATTATAATTCCGATGGTTCTTTTGGAAGTCTGTGCGGTAATGGTGCCAGGTGTGCAATTAAGTTTGCAAATTTTTCCGGCAGATGCGGCATAAGTTCAATAAGATTTAAGGCTAACACAAAGGTTTATTCTGGTGAAGTGCTTGATGATGATCAGATAAAATTTAATCTTAATCCGCCTTCAAAATTAAAATATAATTTTAAGATTAAAGTATTTGGTCAACTAGTTAACGCTTCCTTTGCTGATACCGGATCGCCGCATATTGTTGTTAACATAAATGATGTGTCAGAAAATCCTAAAGACCCAAGGCTTAAATTTCAGGATCTCAATAAATTTCCTGTAATTCAAATAGGAAAAGAATTAAGATATGCATCGGAGTTTTTACCAGGTGGAACAAATGTAAACTTTATTCTCGTTGAAGGAGAGAAAGTTTACGTCAGGACTTATGAACGCGGAGTGGAGGATGAAACTTGGGCTTGCGGAACAGGAGCTGCTGCAGCCGCATTAATAACTTATATTACGCAAAAATTAAAACCGCCAATTACTATTGTTCCGAAGAGTAGTGAAGAACTAATTGTAGATTTTAAAATAGAAAATAATAAAGTAAATAAATTATCATTAACCGGCCCGGCCAAAATAGTTTTTACGGGTCAAATACAAATAACTTAGTTAAAATTCGGAGAAAAAATGGCAAAAGTTCTTTTTTCAGTTCAATATGATATTTTACCTGAAAAAAAAGATGATTATCTGAAAGTAGTGAAGGAATTAAAAGCAATTATCAATAAAGAAGGTTTGGAAGCTTATGCAGTTTATGAAATAAAAGGTAAGCCTAACAGTTTTAATGAAGTTTATACATTTGCTTCAGTGGAAGCCTACGAAGCTTTTGATGATAATGAAGACGAAAGACTTAACATTCTTATTAATAAACTTGGTGATATGATTGTCGGCTCAACAAAATACCAGACACTTGTAGAACTAAATACCAACTAAATTTCAACCCGCTGTAATTGGCGGGTTTATTCTAGTATGTTATTGTTCTTTTGTCACTAACCCCTCCATTATAATACTAGTTCATATTGTTTGAGTAAATTCTCTTATGAATAAAACACTTCACAAGATATACATTGGTTCATTTTTTCTGGTTGGTATTACGGTGCTGGTATTGCTGGGAATTAACGGTTACAGCTACTACACTATACCAATAGAGGAGCGGTTTTTTCATTCATCTCATCAATCGTTAAAGCCAAGCGGAATATGGGGCCACGGTTTTGGTATTATTGGTACTCTGATGATGATATTTGGTGTATCAATTTATATGATTAGAAAACGAAGCCGCCGATTTTTTACTTTTGGTTACCTCAAACATTGGCTTGAATTTCACATATTTCTTTGCACTGTTGGTCCAATTCTTGTTTTATATCATACCTCATTCAAATTTGGTGGAATTGTTTCTGTAAGTTTCTGGAGCATGGTGCTGGTGGTGCTCAGTGGAATAATTGGCAGATTTATTTACATTCAAATTCCCCGTACAATTCAGGGAAAAGAATTAGATGTGCAGGAACTAAATTCAATGAGGCAGCAAATGTCTCACAATCTGTATATAGATTCAACAATGAGTCTTAAGTTTACTAAGGATTATGAACGTTTTTCATCGTTGGAAAGATATGCTAATTTGGGTATTATAAAGAGTCTTGTGGTAATTATTGCAGATTATTTCAGGATAAAAATATTAGTTTATAAAATTAATAAGCAACTTAAAGAATCAGGTGTTTCTGCTTACAGAATAAAAGAGATATTAAGAACTGTTAAAACTGAAATAGTTCTTACCAGAAGAATAGGATTACTTAAAACAATGCAGAAACTTTTTAGATACTGGCACATTGCACATTTACCTTTTGCAATTGCTATGTTTGTTATAATGATAATTCATGTTGCAGTTACAGTTATATTTGGTTATAAGTGGATATTTTAGAGTAGTAAATGAAATTAGCACCAAAATATGTTTACCTTTTTTTAGGTGTAATAGTTTTTATTGTTTTAATATATTCATCAAGGCAGTCATCAACAGTTTTAACTTCCTCAAACTTAGGAGGTAATGAATTACCTAAAGATAGCATTCACAATAGTTTTAATAATCAGATGAATGAAGCCCCGGGTTCTTCTAATGTAAGCGATGAAACAGTGCGCCGCCTCAATGAACTTAGAATAAATTATGAAAAAAATCCCTCTGATACCGCCAATTTGCTCAAGTATGCTGATTTCCTTCAGATGGCTCACAAGCAACAGGAAGCCATAGCTATTTATAAAAAAATATTAGAAATTGACAACCAAAGAACTGATGTATTATTTGCTCTGACATTTATTTATTATAATGAAGGAAATATGAAAGAAGCTTCAGATTATACCAAGATAATTCTTGATATTGAACCACAGAATGTTAAGGCTTTATATAACTCTGGTGCAATTGAAGCAGTAAAAGGCAATAAGAAATATGCCAGAGATATCTGGAATAAAGTTATTAAAGAATTTCCTGAATCTGAAACTAAGGAACTTGCAAGAAATTCTTTAAGAAGATTAACAATGAAAAATTCTGAATAAAGTTTTTATTGGAAACATTAATTGAAAATATTTTGGCATACCTCATTGTAGGAATAGTTATTTTAGTAATATTCTATTTCTATATAAAAAATCATAAACATACTTCCGCAGAAACCTCACAAAAAATTTTAAAAGCAAAAGAATCAGGTTTATTTGAACCAGTTTCTTTACATCCTGTTGTTAATCCGGATATATGCTTAGGCAGCGGGGCTTGCATAAAAGCTTGTCCTGAAAAAGATATACTGGGTTTAGTTAATGGTAAAGCTCAAACAATCAATGCCTCAAGATGTGTTGGGCATGGTGCATGTTTTCATGCCTGCCCTGTTCAGGCAATCTCTCTATGCATAGGGACTGAACGACGCGGCGTGGAACTACCGCACGTAACTCAGGAATTTGAAACCAGTATACCGGGAATATTTATCGCTGGTGAACTGGGTGGAATGGGACTTATTAAAAATGCCGTTGAGCAGGGAAGACAATCGGTAGAATACTTTGTTAAGAAACTTAATAAGTCGCCTCAAGCAAAGTACGACCTTGTAATAGTGGGTGCTGGTCCAGCGGGAATTTCTGCTACTCTAACAGCTGCAAAAAATAATTTGAAATTTGTAACTCTTGAGCAGGACTCAATAGGCGGTACTGTATTTAGTTTTCCAAGAGCAAAAGTCGTAATGACTTCACCAATGGATATACCTTTGTTTGGTAAAGTCAAGTTAGATGAAACCACTAAATCTGAATTACTAGAGCTTTGGACAAAAATTCTGGACAGAAACCGCATAACAATCATTGAACAGGAAAAAGTTGAAAAGATAGAAAAACTTGATAATTATTTTCAAATAAAGACTAACCATGCAACTTATAGTTCCAATGGTGTATTGTTAGCAATCGGAAGAAGGGGTTCTCCAAGAAAACTGGGTGTTAAAGGTGAAGAGAAAGAAAAAGTTTCTTACAGACTGCTTGAGCCAGAGCTAATACATAATAAAGATATCCTGGTTGTTGGTGGAGGTGATTCCGCTATCGAATCTGCGCTTCTTTTAGCTAATGAAAAAAACAGAGTAACAATATCTTATCGTGGGGATAATTTTTCACGCATAAAACCACAAAATCTTGAGAAAATCAATTTATATGCGAGTGAAAACAAAGTCCAGCTGTTGCTTAGCTCTAATATTGTTCAAATAAATGATTTTGATGTGGAAATTAAGAACAACGCCGATGAAATAATCAGTATCAAAAATGATCTGGTATATATTTTTGCTGGCGGAGAACTGCCAGCACAATTTCTTGAACAAATTGGAATTAAAATAACCAGAAAATTTGGTGACCCAATACTGAAACACAAATAAAATCGATGAAAAAAATCTTTTTGATATTTACATTTTTATTTGTTCTTATACTAGGATACAAGGTTAATGCCCAAATTTCTCCTGGTGATCTTACAAAGGCGCATGCTCATCTTGAAGGATTGAGTAATTGCACCAAATGTCATCAACTAGGTCAACAGGTTCTCAATAGTAAATGCCTCGATTGCCATACTGAAATAAAAAGTCTTATAACTAAGCGCAGCGGATATCACTCAAGTTCTGAAGTACTGGATAAAGATTGTTGGAGCTGCCATAGTGAACACCATGGTCGAAATTTCAGAATAATAAATTTCGATGAAAAAAAATTCAATCATGACAAAACCGGATTTAAACTAACAGGTTCACATATAGATATTGAATGTTCTAAATGTCACAATTCTTCCTTTATAAAAGATCCGGCTATCAAAAAAAAGAACAAATCATTTCTTGGACTTGATGCAAAATGTCAAACTTGTCATTCAGATTATCATCAAAACACCTTAGGTGAAGATTGTTTAAGCTGCCATAATACAATTAAGTTCAGACCAGCTGAAAACTTTAATCACAACAAAGCCCGATTCCAAATAACTGGTCTTCATCAAAATGTCGAATGCTCAAAATGTCATTTTTTTGAGAAGAGAAACGGTAAAGACTTTCAGAAATTCAGGGAACTTAGTTTTTCAAGTTGTTCTTCCTGCCACACAGACATCCACAAAGGTGCTTTCGGTAGTGATTGTAAAAGCTGCCATTCAACCGGGGGTTTTAAAATTATTAATCAATCAGCATTTGATCATTCCAGAACTAACTTTCCGCTGATTGGCAGACACAAAGAAGTACAGTGCAACGATTGTCATAAATCGGGTCTTTCAAAGAAGCCATTATTTTCAAAATGTGCGGATTGTCATTCTGACTATCACAGAGGTGAATTCACGGTTAATGGCAGTGTTAGAGATTGCAAGGTTTGTCATAGTGAATCCGGATTTAGTCCATCTTCATTTTACGTAGAAGAACATAATAAACTGAATTTTAAGCTGACAGGAAGTCATTTAGCAGTTCCCTGTAAAAACTGTCACTTGAAAAATGATAACTGGCATTTTAAAAATATTGGAATTAATTGTATTGATTGTCATAATAATGTTCATGGTGATGAGTTAAAAAATGAATTTTTACCTGGCAATAAGTGCGAAAATTGTCACAATACTGTCAGTTGGGAAACTATTACTTTTGATCATAATCTTACATTGTTTAAACTGGAAGGAAAACATAATGAACTTTCTTGTTCTGAATGTCATGTAAGTAAAGACCTGAATCAAAAACGTATTTATAAATTTTTATCTGTTACAAGTGACTGTGAATCATGCCACAAAGATGTACATTTGGGTCAGTTTATTGAAGATGGAAATAGTGATTGTTTGCGCTGCCATACATTCAACAATTGGGAACCTGAGAAGTTTGATCATAACAAAACCAGATTCTCATTATCAGGTGCACACTCAAAATTAGAATGTTCAAGGTGTCACAATACGGTTTCAATGAACGATACTGATAACTTTATTCAATTTAAGTTGAAAGATTTCAAATGCGTTGTTTGTCACTCATAACATTATTATTATCATTAACCATAAATGTTTTTGCGCAATCTCAACACGGAAAATATTTTGATATAGACTGCTCATTTTGTCATAATTCCGAGAGCTGGAAAGTTGATCCTGAAAATGTTACTTTCGACCATTCAACTACTGGTTTTGACTTGGCAGGGCAGCATGTGGTTATAGATTGTCGTTCATGTCATAATACACTAATTTTTTCAGAAGCTAATAAGGATTGTATATCTTGTCATAGAGATATACATGCAGGCACCACAGGTGGGGATTGTTCATCATGTCATAATTCAGATTCTTGGCTGGTTAAAGATATAATAAATATTCATCAGGTCACCAGATTTCCATTAGCAGGAAATCATAAAGTTGCTGACTGCCAGCAGTGTCATACTGGTTATACAGAACTAATTTTTGAACCATTAGGAATCAACTGTATTGATTGCCATTCAAAAGATTATTTTACTGCTACTAATCCAAATCACGTAAGTGCGGGTTTCTCAATTAATTGCAATGATTGCCATAATGTTAACGCAATTGCATGGAATTCAATAAGTGTAAATCATGATTTCTTTCCTCTAGTCGGTGGACACAATATTAGTAATTGCTTTAGTTGTCATGATCAGTCTGGTAATTTCTCAGGATTATCAACAGATTGTTCTGCATGTCATTTAGAGGACTATAATGTAACAAGAAATCCTAATCATACTGCTGCAGGATTTCCAATAACTTGTAACGATTGTCATACTACAACAGACTGGGTTCCGGCTCAATTTGATCATGATGGGATGTACTTTCCGATTTATTCAGGTGAGCATAATAATAAATGGAATACCTGTACTGATTGTCATACAGTTCAGAATAATTTCAGCATTTTCAGTTGTATTGATTGCCATGAACATAACCGTGAAGATATGGATGATAAACACGATGAAGTTAACGGTTATATTTATGAAAGCGCTGCTTGTTTAAGCTGCCATCCCGATGGAAGTGAAAGCGGTGCATTCAATCACAATATTACAGGTTTTATTTTAGATGGTGCTCATACTTTTGCTGAATGTTCTCAATGTCATCAATCGGAGTACACAGGAACCTCCGCATTATGTTACGATTGTCATAACAGTGAATTTTCATCTGCACTAAATCCAGATCATAACGCATTAAGTCTTCCAACCGACTGCAGTACCTGTCATTCAACAGCACCGGGCTGGTCACCGGCTTCGTTTCCAATTCATGATCAGTTTTTTATTTTAACCGGTAGGCATCTTGAAATTGTAAGTGATTGTTCGTCGTGCCATAACGGAAACTATATAAATACACAAAATCAGTGTTACGATTGTCATCAAACTGCATACAATTCATCTCAAAACCCGGATCATGCTTCCACCGGTATCTCTACTGAATGTTCGGATTGTCATACAAGTACTGCCTGGATACCTTCTTCATTCAGCCATAATACTACAGGATTTCCATTAGCAGGGCAGCATGCTAATCTTTTATGTACTTCCTGTCACGAAGGCACAACCAGCGGACTGTCGAATGAATGCTATTCCTGTCATCAGGATCAATATAATTCTGCACCTGAGCACACGGCTCAGAATTATCCTACAAACTGTGAACTTTGTCATAATTCAACTGCATGGAACCAGGTTTCATTTGATCATCAATTAACCGGTTTTCCTTTGAGTGGTGCACATACATCTGTAGACTGTTCCGATTGCCATGAAAGCGGTTATTCGGGTACATCAACTGAATGCTTATCCTGTCATCAGGAAAATTATCAACAAAGTACAAATCCAAATCATGTTTCACTTTCTCTTCCGACTGATTGTGAATCATGTCATACAACAGAACCCGGCTGGGAACCGGCATTATTTCCCGATCATAATAGTTATTATTTGCTGACCGGGGCTCATTCTGCAATAGCCTCTAATTGTTCCGGATGCCATAATGGAGAATATAGTAATACTCCCAACACTTGTATTGGATGCCATGAAGACGACTACAATGCTGCGAACGATCCGCCTCACGTGCAATTTTCTTTTCCAACTGATTGCCTGGATTGCCACAGCATGAACGGATGGAACAATGCAAATTTCAATCATTCATTCTATCCTATTTCAAGTGATCATAACAATGTTGATTGTGGTCAATGCCATTCCCAGGCTAATTACCAGCAGGATTGTATGAGCTGTCACCTTGAAGATTTTCTTAATGAACACAACTTGGGCGATCCTACAAACTGCTGGGATTGTCATAACACCTTTAACTGGGATGACGATGCTCCCCTTGATCCTGGACGCGAAAGGGGAGTAAGAATGTTATGATGCGTAATTCTTTGTTATTTGTTTTGCTGTTCTGTGCATTTGTTTTTTCGCAGACCGGTATTGATACATCCGTTAAAGGTAACGTGACTTTTGTTTCTTCACAACTTGTTTATGTTAAATTTGAACACACCGAAGGCATTGAAGCAAATGATACTTTATTCACTAAGACTTCAGTTGGATTTGTGCCGTCATTAATTATAAAATTCATTTCTTCATCGTCAACAGCGTCCGAAATAATTGGCAGTAATAATTTTAATATTAATGATGAAGTATTTGCATTCCCAAGAATCATTGAAGTACTTGAGCAGCCAATTGATTCTTTATTAATATCTGAACCTTTATTGAATTCAATAACTCCTGAAATTCCGGTTCAATCCTCAATTAACTATCAATCAAAAGTTAAAGACTCCGGTACAAATATTTTTGGAAGGATATCGTCTCAATCTTATTCTAACTTTTCAAATTTCAGCAGCAGGGGAAACTATCAGCGCTGGCGTCATTCATTCCGGTTTGCTGCCGATCAGATAGAAGGAACCGGATTATCATTTTCACAGTATTCTATATTCGCCTACAAAGCAAATGACTGGAACCGGATAAGCACCAATCTTACTAATTCACTTAAAGTTTATGATCTGTCTTTAGGATACAGGTTTGATGAATCAACCCGAATTTGGGTCGGACGACATTTAAATAGAAAAATTTCAAACATAAGCACGGTAGACGGAATACAGTTCGAAAGAGATTTTTCTTCTTTTTCTGCAGGACTTGTTGCTGGTTCAAGACCAAATTTTTCAGACTTCGGATATAATGCAAAACTTTTTGAGTATGGTGCTTACTTAAATAAATGGGATTCTGTCGGTACCGGAAGGATGGAAAATACCATTTCGTTTTTTGAGCAGACGAATAATTTCATCACAGACAGAAGGTTTATCTATCTACAGCATACTAATAATGCAATTCAAAAAACTTCCTTTTTTATTTCATCCGAAATTGATCTTTATAAAAAAATTCTAAATCAGAGAGAGAATTCCCCAACCCTGACAAGCATTTTTGTTTCAGCAAGATACTCACCAATAAGAGAAATTTCTTTTTCAGCTTCTTACGATGCAAGAAAAAATGTTATTTACTATGAAACATTTAAAAGTTTTATAGACAGCGTATTTGAAAATGAAACAAGACAGGGCTTCAGGTTCAGAACAAATATTCTTCCGGTTAAATATCTTTCAGTTGGATTGACCTATGGTTACAGGTATCGTAAATCAGATGATAAACCTAACACAAATTACGGCGGCTATCTTAACTATTCTTTAATACCATTTATAGATATTTCTTCAACCGTGTCCTATAATAAACTTAATAGCAGCTACATTGAAGGGAATATATATTCATTAAAATTCTCAAAATCATTCAGCAGTATATATCTGGATCTATCAGCAGGATTCCGGTTTAATGAGTATAAACTTCTGCCGGATAGAGGCAGCTACAATGAAAAAAGTGTTCTCTTCGATATTTCCACCGGAATATTAAAACCAGTGTTCCTAACCTTAGGCTATGAAGGAATTTTCCAGCAAAATTTTACCACCGGAAGAGTTCTTGCAGATATTTCTTTCAGGTTTTAGTGTTCAATTTGATACTTTTCTATAGATACTAATATCTCTATCTTTACGCAGTTAATAATAGAATCACAATGTTTGAATATACAGGTGTTTTACATCTTCATTCAGTTTTTTCCGATGGTACCGGTGAGGTTCCCGAAATTGCACGCTTCGCTGATGAAGTGGGGTTGGACTTTGTTATTCTTACAGACCACAACACATTAAGAGCTCTGAACGAAGGATATGAAAAATGGTATGGTAATGCTTTATTACTTGTTGGTGTTGAAATAAACGATAAAGAAAATAAAAACCATTACCTGGCATTTGGTATTGATGATGCATTTTCAACCCGAATGCCTGCAAAAGATTACGTTAGGAAAGTTAAAGAAGCCGGAGGAATAGGATTTCTTGCTCATCCGCATGAGAAAAGAACGCATATGAAAGAGCATCCTCCTTTTCCCTGGGTTGATTGGAGTATTAAAGATTTTAATGGTTTAGAAATCTGGAACCACATGTCGGAATGGATGGAGAACCTTACTGAAGATAATAAGTACCGCTCATTCCTCCATCCGTTAAGAACAATTGAAGCCCCGCCTAAAGAAACATTAGAAATATGGGATAAGTTAAACCTTGAAAGAAAAGTTGTGGGTATCGGTGGTGTTGATGCTCATGCACACAAGTATAATCTCCTCGGATTTATGGAAGTGGAAATTTTTCCATATAAGGTTTTATTCAAATCGATTCATACTCATGTTCTGCTTGATGAAGAAATAAAAAAAGGAACATCTCAAAAAGCAATCAACAAGGCAAAGTGGCTTATATACAATGCAATGCGAGAAGGCAGATGCTTTGTAGCCAATGATTACCACGGTGATTCCTTCGGTTTTAGGTTCTACGCTGAACATAATAACAATCTTTATCATATGGGAGACAGTTTTGCTGTAAAAGGGGATGTTGTCTTAAAAGTTTTATTACCCGGTTTAGATGGCTCTATAAGATTGATTAAAAATGGAAAAATGATTGAAACAGTTGAAGGAATGAACGCTGAATTTATTGTGAGTAAAAAAGGTGCTTACAGGATTGAAGTTTTCCGCAATAACTGTGCTTGGATTTACTCTAATCATATCAGGATTGGTTTGTAGAGTTTATCTTATTTCAATCATCCAATCTTTCATCATTTCTACTTTTAATATTTCTACTTAATTTAATGTAAACAAAAAACGATTGATATTGTAATTGCGCCCGTAGTTCAATTGGATAGAATGTTGGATTCCGGTTCCAAAGGTTGCAGGTTCGAGCCCTGCCGGGCGTACTATTTAAATTTAGAATTACAAATTAAAAATTTACTATAAGTTTTGTCAGTAAAGTTTTCCGGAAATTTTTAACAATTTGGCTGAATACCATAAAAATCTGATTTCTAATTATTAACAGAAAGATTATGAACCTTAATAAAATCGACAATGAAATAGCATCATTCATGAAGAAATGGGGTGTAATTGCGCTTCGCATCTCACTAGGAATAATATTCATCTGGTTTGGGGTTCTTAAAACAGTAGGGATTTCACCCGCTGAACCTCTGGTTAAAGCTACTGTCGGATGGATGCCGTTTTTTACTACCGATGGCTGGGTTGTCATCATCGGATGGTGGGAAGTGATAATAGGAGTTTCGTTTCTGTTTCAGAAAACAATTCGAATAGCAATTGCCTTACTAGCAATGCAAATGGCGGGTACATTTATGCCTCTTATTATACTTACCGAAGTTACTTTTCAGTCAGGTGGTTTTCCTTATGCACCAACATTGGAAGGGCAGTATATAATAAAAAACCTTCTGATAATTTCAGCCGCATTAGTTATCGGCGGAACAGTGCGAAAACTAAATGAATAGAAGCAATATTATCTTTGTAACTCTATCCAATCTGTATTAAATTTACCCCGCTTTTTAATTATTTTTAATGAATTAAGGATTTTTCGAATGTTAGCCAAAAAGAAGAAACTCAGCAAGAAAGAAATAAAACAGGATAAACTGGTTGAGCTTTACTATAAATCGCAATCATACTTCGGTCAGAATAAAAACAGAATTTATATGTATGCCGGGGTTCTGGTAGTTGTTGTTCTGGCAGTAATATTTTTTGTAAATCAGAGAGCTGCCTCAAATGAAAAAGCCGGAGTTGAGCTTTCCAGGATTATGGAATTGTATGATCAGGGCTCTTTTCTTGAAGCTATTGAGGGAAGACAGGGAACTAATATTATAGGACTCAAACGGATTGTTGATGAATACGGCAGCACAGAGAACGGCGAAACCGCCAAAATATACCTGGCTAATTCATATTCAATGCTTGGTAGAACTGAAGAGGCATTCAAATATTATGAAGACTACAGCGGCAGCATAGATATGTTCAAAGCTGCTTCTTTATCAGGACAAGCTTCTTATTACTCTATAAACGGTGAATATAAAAAAGCAGCTGATCTCTATAATCGTGCAGCAAGAGTTTCCAAAGAAATTGCTCAGAGACCCGAATACCTTTTACAGGCAGCTATAAACTATATAAATGCGGGTAATCAGTCCGATGCCAAAGATTTATTACAAACTATTAAGGATGATTACAAAACATCCTCGGCATTTGCTTCTGTTGACAGGTATTTAGTACAAATTGACCAATAATTGGTCATTTCTTTTCATTTTTGCCATTAAACTAACAGATTTTGTGGCTTTTTGTTAATTTTTGAAAAATAGATTTTCTTGACTTTCAGAGGGCATATATCTATTTTTTTTAACCCTTTTATAAATAATAAATTCAGGAAATATGGCAGATACTTCAGATTTCAGAAATGGACTGATCATTAAGTTTAAAAATGACCTCTACTCAATTGTTGAATTTCAACACGTGAAACCCGGAAAGGGCGGAGCATTTGTTAGATCAACCTTAAAGAATTTAAAGACAGGTAGAGTGCTTGAAAATACTTTCAGATCAGGTGAAAGCATTGAAATTGTAAGAGTAGAAAGACGAAAATATCAGTACTTGTTTCGCGAAGGTGATTTTTTAGTATGTATGGATAACGACACTTACGAGCAGATAAATGTTCCCATACAGCTTTTTGGCGACGGTGTTTTATATCTTAAAGAATCAGAAGAAGTGGAAATACTTTTTAACGGCTCTGAAATTATAAATGTAGAACCGCCCATATTTGCTTATCTTAAAGTTACTCAAACTGAACCAGGCTTCAGGGGCAATACAGCAACTGGTGCTTTAAAGTCTGCAACTCTTGAAACCGGCGCTACGGTAAACGTTCCTCTTTTTATTGATGTTGACGATGTTCTTAAAGTGGATACAAGAACAGGGGATTATGTAGAAAGAGTTAAATCTAAATAAAGGAATAAGAATGGATTTAAATTTTATCAAGAAACTTATAAAACTTGTTGAGAACAGTGAAGTAACTGATCTTGAAATCGAAGAAAGCGGTACAAGAATAAAAGTTGCGAAAAAAATACGCGTCTCTCAGGTACCTGTTCAGAATGTATCACCGGTTTTGTCTGCTCCATCATCAGCGCCGCAGTTTGAACAGAAAGAAACTAAAGCTGCTCATGCTGAAGCAGAAGTTTCTTCCGGTTACCACGAAATAAGATCTCCAATAGTTGGTACATTTTACAGAGCCCCCGCTCCGGATGCAGACTCCTATGTTCAGGTTGGTGATACTGTCTCAATCGGCGCCGTTCTTTGTATAGTTGAAGCAATGAAACTTATGAATGAGATCGAATCAGATGTTAACGGAAAAGTTGTTAAAATTCTTGTTGAAAATGGTAAGCCCGTTGAATACAATCAACCCCTGTTTTTGATTCAACCATAATAATATTGAAGAGAAGAATTTGTTTAATAAGATACTGATTGCCAATCGCGGCGAAATTGCTCTGAGAATAATAAGAACTTGTAAAGAATTAGGTATAAAAACAGTTGCTGTTTATTCTGAAGCCGACAGAGATTCACTTCATGTTACTTTTGCTGATGAAGCCGTTTGTATTGGTCCTCCTCCCGGAAAAGAAAGTTATTTAAAAATTCCTGCAATAATTTCTGCGGCTCAAATTACCGGTGCAGATGCCATTCATCCCGGATACGGCTTCCTTGCAGAAAACGCTGACTTCTCAGAAATCTGTGCCGAATCCAATATAAAATTTATCGGGCCCTCACCTGCTATGATTAAAGCAATGGGTGATAAATCATTTGCTAAAGATACTATGAAGAAGAATGGTGTGCCGGTCATTCCCGGAAGCGATGGTATTATTGATGATGTTACAACCGGAAAAAAGGTTGCTAACGAAATCGGATTTCCCGTAATTATTAAAGCATCAGCAGGTGGTGGCGGAAAAGGAATGAGAATTGTTTGGGAGGAAAAGGAGTTTGAAAAAGCTTTTCAAACAGCTCAATCTGAAGCCGAAGCAGGTTTTGGAAATTCTGCAGTTTATATTGAAAAATTCCTTGAAAATCCTAGACACGTTGAAATACAGGTTATGGGAGATAAATACGGAAATGTTTATCATTACGGTGAAAGAGATTGTTCAGTTCAGAGAAGACATCAAAAGCTTATTGAAGAAGCACCATCCCCCGCATTAGATACTGAGCTTAGAAACAGAATGGGTGATGCGGCAGTGCTTGGTGCAAAATCAGTTAATTATGAAGGTGCTGGTACAATCGAGTTTTTGCTTGATAAGCATCGTAACTTTTATTTTATGGAAATGAATACACGTATTCAGGTTGAACATCCGGTCACTGAATATGTTTGGGGTGTGGATTTGATTAGACAGCAGATTTTTGTTGCTGCAGGTGAAAAAGTTGAAGTGTTGCCGACTCAGCCGAAAGGTCATAGTATTGAGTTCAGAATAAATGCTGAAGATTATGAAAATAATTTCAGACCTTCACCAGGAAAAATAACTTCACTTAATTTGCCGGGCGGATTTGGAGTAAGGGTTGATTCCCATATTTATCAGTCATATACCATTCCTCCATATTATGATTCACTGGTTGCCAAACTTATTGTTTGGGGAACTGATAGACCACACGCAATTGCCAGAGGAAAAAGAGCGTTAGAGGAGTTCGTTATAGAAGGTATCAAAACCACTATTCCATTCCATTTAAAAGTTCTGGAAGATGCAAGATTTTTAAGCGGTAATTTTGATACAGGTTTTTTAGATAAATTCTAATTACATAATATTGAAATAATTTTTTACAGAGGTTAAAATGAATATTCCTGAAAATTTAAAGTATACAAAGGACCACGAGTGGGTACTCGTTGAAGATTCTACAGGTACAATAGGCGTAACAGACTATGCCCAGGGAGAGTTAGGGGATGTTGTTTTTGTTGATATCGATCCGAATTTGAGTGAAGTGAAAAAAGGTGAATCAGTTGGAACAATTGAGGCAGTAAAAACTGTAAGTGATATGTATGCACCTTTTTCAGGAAAAGTTATTGAAATAAACTCCATCCTTGCAAATAACCCCGAAACAATAAATACAGATCCATACGGCGAAGGATGGATGTTGAAAATTGAAATTAATGATCCTTCTGAGTTAAATGATTTATTGGACGCTGCCGGATATAAATCTTTAATTGGTCAATAAATAATTTCAGACCCTTAAATTTACTTTTAGCAGGGAAACTTTATTTAAAATCCGGCACAAAGCCGGATTTTGTTTTTATATCGTAAAGAAAGCTTATATGCCCAATAGAGAAACGATACTGATAATAGATTTTGGTTCACAATATACCCAGCTTATTACCCGTCGAATTAGAGAAGCTAACGTTTACTCTGAAATCCATCCTCACACAATAACCCTTGAAAAAGTAAATCAGATAAATCCTGTTGGAGTATTGCTTTCTGGCGGTCCTATGAGTGTCTATGATATTGACTCGCCTGATATTGATAAAAGAATATTAGAGTTAGATATTCCTATACTCGGTATATGTTATGGCTTACAGCTGATCTGTAAAAAACTTAATGGAAAGGTTGATTCTGCAAATGACAGGGAATACGGCAGAGCAAGACTTATAGTTTCAGATGTATCACCGCTTTTTGAAGGAGTAAAAAAAGAATCTAATGTTTGGATGAGTCATGGTGATTATCTTACTGATCCTCCGGCAGGATTCAGAGTTATAGCAAAATCTGACCATTCTCCTATCTGTGCAGTATCCGATGAGAAAAGAAAAATATATGGTGTACAGTTTCATCCGGAAGTCGCTCATACAGACGAAGGTGGTAAGATAATAAAGAACTTTATTTTCAAAATTTGTGGAAGCAAAGGTGATTGGACGCCGCATAACTTTGTTGACGACAGCATATATAGAATTAAAGAAAATGTCGGCAGTAATAAGGTGATATGTGCGCTAAGCGGTGGAGTAGATTCAACTGTTGCTGCAGTTCTTGTTAAAAAAGCAATAGGGGAGAATCTGATATGCATTCATGTTGATACCGGTTTAATGAGAAAAAACGAAAGTGAAAAGATCGGAAAACTATTCGATGAAAAATTAAATCTTAATCATATTCATATCAATGCGTCTGATTTATTTCTGAATAGATTGATCGGGGTGTCAGATCCTGAAAAAAAACGGAAGATAATTGGAAATACGTTTATAGAAGTGTTTGAAGAGCAGGCAAAAAAACATAGCGATGCTAAATTCCTCGTTCAGGGCACACTTTATCCGGATGTAATCGAATCTGTTTCAGTAAAAGGGGCTTCGGTTACTATCAAGTCGCACCATAATGTTGGCGGACTTCCTGAAAAAATGAATCTTAAGCTTATTGAACCATTCCGGGAATTGTTTAAAGATGAAGTACGAAATGTTGGAAGAGAACTTGATATTCCCGATGAGTTTATCGAACGACATCCTTTCCCCGGTCCGGGACTTGCAGTAAGAATACTTGGTGAAGTAAATAAACAGAAGTTGGATATATTACGTGAAGCGGACGATATTTTTATCAGCGCAATTAAAGAAGCAGGGCTTTATGATGAGATCTGGCAGGCATTTGCTGTGCTTCTTTCTGTTCAGTCTGTTGGTGTAATGGGTGATCAGAGAACTTACGAATATGTTCTTGCACTTCGTGCCGTTACTTCTGTTGACGGTATGACAGCAGATTGGTTTCAGTTTGATCACGATTTTCTTTCAAATGTTTCTAATAAAATTATTAATAAAGTTCGTGGCGTAAACAGAGTAGTTTATGATATCAGTTCAAAACCGCCGGCGACTATTGAATGGGAATAAATTCTATGTATGAATTTAAATTTCAGGATAAATTAGCTCTGGCAGCAAGCTATGAAAGTCTTGATAATGATCTTCATGCTGTTCAGATATATATTGCGCTTATTAACGAAGATGAAACATATTTGGAATCATATTTCAGACTGGTAGAGCTATATGAAAAAACCGGCAGAATTGAAGAAGCATCTGCCGTAATTGAAAAAATGGTGGATATTAATAATCGAAATGAATATGCATTAATTACGGCTGCAGAATTTTATTTGTTCCATTTAAAATGGCGGGAGGCATTAGCCGTAATGTATTTTATCGATTCTGCAGATTTCCCCATAATTCAATACTGGAAGGGGTTATGTTATTATAACCTTAATCAATTTGAATCAGCCATAAACCCATTAAAGGAATCGTATAAATATTATAAAAACGAAGATTATACTCCGCAGGTTATTTTTCTTCTTGCAAAAGTTGAATTTGAACTGCGTAATTTTAAGTCGGCACTTGAATACGCTGAAAAATATGAATATATAGATTCAAATAACTGGGAGATAAATTTGTTCTTTGCTAAGCTTTATCTGGAAATGGATATGCTGACACATGCTTCGCAGAAAATTAGCTTAGCACTTCACAAGAAAAAAAATAATGTTGAAATAATTAAAACGGCTGCCAGGATATATTATAAAAATGATGAATTAGAGAAAGCAGAAAAATATTTTAATTTAGTAGTAGAAAACAGTGATGATCTATCAGCTGAGTTGTATTCGAATATGGCATCTTTGGCATTTAAGCGAAAAGATTTTAACAAAGCTCAGCTTTACTACGAATTAGCTTTAAAAATAGATCCCGGATACGAGGCAGCTGTTAATGCTATAAATACTATATCAAAAAAAAAACAGGTTTAATAAACAATGATCAGAATAATTTTTAGCCTAATAGTTATAACTTCTTTCAATGGAGTTTTTGCGCAGGAAAGTGAATTCAACAATGCGCTGGCTTTATACAATTCAGGAAAAACTGCGGAAGCACAGAGGTATTTTAATCAGGTTATAGATAATTACAGAGAAAACCCAAAAACAAATCCAGCCAAATACTTTCTAGCAAAAATATTGATAGATCAGACTAAGTATACCCAGGCAGAAAAACAAATAGATGATTTTTTATCTAAAAATTCCACCGGCAGTTATGTTAATGATTTTCTTCACCTGAAGGTCAAATTGAATTATGACAGATTAAGATATGAAGATTCATTCAGTACTTCTCTGAAAATATTAGAGAATAACATTTCTTCCGATGAGAACGTGCTGATCAAAACAACTGCAAAGGGTATTGCTTTGAATCATTTATCATCAAAACAAATAAAGTCTTATTCGGAAGAAGCAAAAAACAGAAAACTAAAGCCATTTCTTTTACTTTTACTTGGTAAGAAATACTTACTTGAAAACGATAATTTAAATGCAATACGCAGTTTTCATGAAATATTAACATCTTACTCATCTTCAGAAGAATTTCAGGAAGCTGAAAGACTGAGAAACTCTGCTTCTACAATTTCGTCTTATGGCGATAAAGGTATTTTAATAGGTGTAATGCTTCCACTGAAAGATAAAGACGGAAGCTTGAATTCGGCGGGTCAGGAAATTCTGGAAGGTGTGAAATATGCCGTTTCTGAACACAATAAGGGAAGGGAAAATAAAATCGGCATACTTGTTCGGGATACACGGGGCAGCAGTGAAAATATTAAAGCTATTAAAGAAGAGTTTTTGAATAATTCAGCTGTTCGATGTGTAATCGGACCTATATTCAGTGAAGAAGTAAGAACTGCAATCAGTGAGTTCGGTAACTCAGACCTGCCAATGGTTTCACCTACAGCAACAGATGAAGATTTAACCAGTTTAAGTGATAATTTTTTTCAGGCAAATCCACCTTTTTCAATAAGAGGAAGAATATTTGCACAATATCTTTTCTATGTAGAAAATAAAAGACAAATGGCTGTCCTTAATGCCATTGAAGGGTACTCTCCTCAGCTGGCTGCAAATTTTATAGATGAATTTGAAAAACTGGGAGGAAAAATATCTGTTCGCCAAACATACCAGAGCAATAGTTTTTCTATAAGTGAACAGATTAATAATATCTCGTCATACTCTGACCAAATTGAAGGAATTTATATTCCGCTGGCAGATAAAACTGATGCTACTGCTATTCTTTCCCAACTGGTTCAGAACAATTTGAATCTGCCTATTTATGGAAATCAGGATTGGATGCTTGTTAAAGGATTTGAAACCTCACCTGAACTAAGTAACAAACTGACTTTTACTTCCGATTATTATATTGATTTTAATGATGACACATTTAATAAATTTGCTTCGGAATTTCAAAGTGTTACAGGTCGGGAGATAAACAGAAATATTTTATATGGATATGATACTGCCAAGTATTTATTAACGGCAATGCGTAACATTGATCCTACAAGAAAGGCAATTGCGCTAAAAATGGTATCTGGAATTAATAGCATAGGTTTAAAGAATAATATTTCTTTTGATCAATCACGCATTAATAAATATTTAAATATAGTCCGTTATAATGACGGCATTTTTTTATTAGTTGATAAGTTCAGGGCTGGAAGATGATATGAGAAATTTAGGTAAAAAGCACTTACGATGTTAGCGATCTAACTTTCTGATAGCTTTACTTTTAAGTTAATACTCTTTGTAGAGGAAAAATGATTATGAATAAGATAAAAGATTTACCTGCAGATGATCGGCCGCGAGAAAAATTAGTACTACGAGGTCCTCAAAGTTTAACGGATGCAGAATTAGTAGCTATACTTTTAAGAACAGGAACAAAAGGTAAATCTGTTGTTTTTGTTGCTCAGGAAATGATAACAAAAGAAGGAAATCTTGCACGTCTCGCCACAAGGTCATTGTCAGATTTGAGAAAGAACGCCGGAGTTGGGAAAGATAAGGCAGCAACCCTGTTAGCAGCTTTTGAGATGAGCCGGAGAATATTGTCGCAGGAAAAATGGCTTTCAAATAAACGAGTTACATCACCAGAAGATGTTGCAAATTTTTTTATACCTTTATTCAGGGATGAAGTTAAAGAAAGATTTATGGTTGTTTGTCTTAATTCTGCAAATAAGATTATTGCTTATGATACAATATCAGTTGGTAATTTAAATTCCAGCGTTGTGCATCCAAGAGAAATATTTAAAACTGCATTGGAACAAAATGCAGCAAGCATAATTCTGTTACATAATCATCCAAGCGGCAATCCTGACCCTAGCAATGAAGATATAGCAATTACAAAAAAACTAGTTGAATCGGGTAAAATTATGGATATCCCGGTTTATGATCATATAATTCTGGCCGGTAATAACTACACAAGTTTTGTAGAAAAAAGACTGATTTGATAACCCTTAATTGTTAATTATGTGTTAAATCGTTACATTTTTATTAGAAAATTTAAAAAAACATACTTTTTAATATTTACAGTTATCTTTCTTTTTACTAAATTAGAACTCACATTTAATCGATCGTGTAACATTAACAAAATAACTTATTTATCGGAGGTTAAGGATGAACATAACAAAATCGCTCAAAACTGCCTTTGTGATTGGCAGTTTGGCATTGACCACCGCTTTCCTAAGTGGATGTGGTGGCTTGAGTGAAGCTCAGTTAGCTGAACTCGATGCTCTCAGAAACGAAGTTAAGTCTCTGGAAGCTGAGGCTAACAGCCTTAAAGATCAAAGAGCAAAATTAGAAAAAGACATTCAGGATATAAATAGAAAAATGGCTGAATGTGAAAAGCAAAAAGAAGAAACAAGGGCTAACCTTGAAAAACTTCCCAAATAATTTTTTAACAATAAATTGATTACGGAGGTAATTCAAATGAATTTCAGAAATATTTTAGTTGTTATTTCCCTTGTTCTTTTTGCAGGACTTACCTTTGCACAGGAAATGTCTGTAAAAGAATGGGAAGCAGAAATGAGCCGGCTAGCGGCTAAAAAAGATGCTCTGATGAGTGAAATTAATACTCTTAAATCAGACATTGAAAATCTTAAATCACAGGCTTTAGGTGATCCTGAAGAATGTATTGATGAACTTTATCAGATGGTTGGCGCTAACAGGGCTGACATTGATAATTTCAGAAAAGCTCTTAATGAACTTAATGGTAAAATTAACAGAAAAGAAGGTCCTAAAGCAGACAGACAAGCTGATCTTAACGCACTTAAAATGAACAAGATCAGTGCTTTACCTGAATTTTTTAATAAAGTTCATGTAGATCTTCAGAAAACTCTCGACGCTTGGGTAGAGGAACCAAAGGACATTATGTACACCGTTGTTAGAGGTGACCATCTTTGGGGAATCGCTCGCAAACAAGAACATTATGGTAATGGCTTTGCATGGCCGGTTATCTATAATGCAAACAGAGATCAGATAAAAAATCCTGATTTAATTTATCCTAAACAAGTATTTAAAGTTCCTCAGTTATCTGAAGAAGAAAAAGCTAAATACGAAAGATTAAGAAGAAACTATAAGCCTGCTCCTGTTCAATAGTTGAGCAGAAGTTTTTCAAATAGTTCAGGCCCTTGTCCCGATTTATCCGGATAAGGGCTTTTTATATTTAAACTTTCTATGACTGTCGCAGAAAAAAAACTCACACTTCCCAATGTAGATATGGTGTCACTGTTAGGTGCAAATGACAGCAATCTGCAATTACTTGAAGAACGGTTTAATTCTACTATTACGGTTCGCGGTGATATTTTTAATATTAAAGGTGTTCTTGAAGAAGTTGAGCAAATTGAAAAAATCATCAAAGAATTGGTTTACGTTCTTAATACAAGCGGGAGACTAGAGCCTGATGATGTTAGAACTATTCTTGACTTAACTCTTGAAGGTAAAGAAGTCATAAGCGAAGATGATTTCGATTCGATTGTCTTATATACTAAAAACGAAGTTGTAAAAGCTAAAAATCCAGGACAAAGGAAGTACCTGCAGATTGCTGCAAAAAATGATATTTGTTTTGCCATTGGTCCTGCAGGAACAGGAAAAACATATCTTGCTGTAGCAATAGCCGTCTCAGCTCTTAAAAGAGGAGTCATTAAAAAAATAGTGCTTGCCAGACCTGCTGTTGAAGCAGGTGAGAGTCTGGGGTTTTTACCCGGCGATTTTCAGGAAAAAATTGATCCTTATCTGAGACCTCTCTACGATGCTCTCGACGATATGATGCCATCTGAAAAACTTAAAGGATATCTTGAGAAGCGTGTGATTGAAATTGTCCCATTGGCTTATATGCGTGGCAGAACACTTAATAATGCTTTTGTCATTCTAGATGAAGCACAGAATGCCACTGATGTTCAAATGAAAATGTTTTTAACAAGACTGGGAGCTAATTCAAGGGCAATAATTACCGGAGATATCACACAAATAGATCTTCCTGTTAAATCCAGAAGCGGTCTCGTTCAAGCCAAAGAAATTCTTAATGGAATACAGGGAGTGGGTTTTGCCTATTTTGATAAAGAGGATGTTGTAAGGCATCGATTGGTTAAAGATATTATTGATGCTTATGAAAAGTTTAATGAGAATAATGGTAACGGTAAAAAACTTAATTAAACTCCGGCAATTTTTTACTCTCCTCCCAGAATTTATCCATCTCAGAAAGATTTGATTGACTTATATTTCTGCCCGTTTCCTTTATCTTATTTTCAACATAAGAAAAACGTTTGATGAATTTTCTGTTCGTCTTTCTTAAGGCATCTTCCGGATTTATATTTAAGAATCTTGCATAGTTAACCATTGCAAAAAAAACATCACCAACTTCTTTCTCCAGCTTTCCTCTTAATTCGTCAGTAGTTTTTATATCCGGAGATTTAGCTAATATTTGTTCAATCTCGTGCATTTCCTGAATTTCTTCTATAACCTTGCCCCAGACGTCTTCTTTCTTTTCCCAGTCAAAACCTACCTTTGCGGCTTTTTCCTGCAATCTGTGCGCTCTTTGAAGGGCTGGAAGACTTTCCGGAATGCCTTCTAACAAATTTTCCCTGCCTTCTTCAAGTTTAATTTCTTCCCAGTTTTTTTTCACTTCTTCTGAACCATTTACTTTCTTTTTACCAAATACGTGTGGATGCCTGCGAATAAGTTTTGTTTGAATAGAATCTATTACATCATTAATATTAAATTTATTTTGTTCTTCAACTATTACAGTATGAAAGACCACATGGAGTAATAAATCGCCCAGTTCTTTTTTAAGTTCTTCATAATCTTTTTGATCAATTGCCTCTACAACTTCATAAGCTTCTTCGATAGTATTTGCTTTAATTGAGTCATTTGTTTGCTCTCTATCCCATGGACATTCTTTGCGTAATCGTTTAACAATGTCAACGAAATCATTAAATTTGGTCTGTGTCATTATTATCCTTTTTGTGGGTTTTGAAATAGACCCGCAAATTTAACAAAATTAATCACAGTATATAACGGAGAAAAAATGATTGAGGAAAAAATCAAAGAACTTGGTTTTGAAGTACCGGAAGCAGCAAAACCACTTGCTGCTTATATCCCTGCTAAACGAATTGGAAACCTTATTATGACATCAGGACAAGTTCCATTAGTTGATGGCAAGTTAAAATATGCCGGTAAAGTTGGTGCAGATTTGAGTGAAGAAGAAGGACAAAAGGCAGCAGAAATCTGTGCATTAAATTGTCTGGCGGCAATAAAAAGTGTTATTGGTAACTTAGATAAAATTGAAGATGTTGTTAAACTTACTGTTTTTGTTAACAATAAAGATGGATATTCAGCTCAACCAAAAATTGCTAACGGTGCATCTGAACTGATTGGAAAAATATTTGGAGAAAAAGGTTTACATGCACGAAGCGCTGTTGGTGTAAGCGGACTGCCAATTAATGCACCGGTTGAAATTGAGATGATTGTAAAAGTTAAGGAGTAATTTAGTTACAGTTTAATTCTTAATCTTCTGGATTATGGAATAGTGGAGTGAGTAAATTGATTGATTGTCACTATTCCATAATTCCTTTACTCAGAACTTCAATTCCTCAGCCAGGATATTTATGCATCCAGCCAATTTTTAATTATTTTTTTCCCCTCTAGTGTTAAGATAGATTCCGGATGAAACTGAATACCAGTTATTGGAAATTGCTTATGTTCAATTCCCATAATCACACCATCATCAGATTCTGCAGTTATAAACAGATCAGGCGGCAATGATTTTTTATCTACTATAAGTGAGTGATATCTCATAGCATCAAAATTCTGAGGAAGGTTTTTGAAAACAGAAGTATTGTTGTGTTTGATTTTCGAAGTCTTTCCATGCATTACTCTATCTGCAGTTATTACTTTTCCGCCAAAACAGACGGCAATTGCCTGATGACCTAGACAAACCCCTAATATCGGAACTCTTTTACCAAAATTTTTAATTGCATCCAGGGATATTAAGGAGTTTTCTGGTCTGCCCGGACCTGGTGATATCAATATTTTATCCGGACTGATCTTTTTAATACCTTCAGAAGTTATTTTATCATTCAACTTAATAAAAACTTTACAGCCAAAACTGCCTGCAAGCTGAGCCAGGTTGTAAGTAAAGGAATCGTAGTTATCTAAAATTAAAATTGTCATAAATTTACTGTGAAAGTAAGCACCGGAAGTTTATTATGTCAAGTTTTGATAAATAAAACTTAATATTATTTAATCCGTCTAAATCCTTCAAAAACATAGCTTAATTTATCTTGAAATAAGTTTAAAATTCTGGTTATATTTGAAAAGTCAAATAATTTACAAATGTATGGATTTTTTCACGGTTTCAGCAATCCATTGATTTTTAATATCTATTTAGATATAATTCATTAAAATTTTGGTAAAATTATGAAAAAACTCGTTATAATCTTTATAGTGTTATTTGCTACCATTGGTAATGCACAGTTTAAGGATCCTGCATTTCCTACTCAAAATGTTAAAGATGGAATAGTGGATTATTCATCAGGATCTTTATTTGGTTTTCTCAACAGTGAAAATTTTACAATGCGCCATTCAATCGGAATGTCATATTCTTCATTTGCCGGTCACGGCGTAGCTCTGGGAACTTACACCAATAGCATGATGTATCGTTTTTCTGAGGATTTTAATGTACAGGTTGATGCGAGTATTGTTCATTCACCATATAGTACATTTGGTAAAGAATTTCAAAATGATCTCTCAGGAATATATATAAGCCGTGCTGCCTTGAATTACAGACCATGGAAAGATTTCAGTATTACTTTCCAGTATAACAAATATCCCGGATCATATTTCTTCAATCCATTCTCTAATTATTCTAACCGTGGATATAATGGCTGGTACAATCCTTTTTATGATCCGTTTAACTTAAGATAAAGGAAGAAGCAGAGTAAAAAATTGGTGAAGGGTAATTCCAGTTCTAAAGAAACGTCAAAGAAAAAAAACGCCTCCAAATCATCTTCAAATTTTTTCCTGAACATTATTATTGCTGTTCTATCTTTGCTTATTTTATTTTTAGGTTATGCACTTGTTTTTCAAATCGCTAAATCATTCGACAACGAAGAAGTTACAGAACAAAAAATTATTTTACCTTCACAGGTGCAGATTGAAGTTTTGAATGGCTGCGGTGCTGCCGGTATTGCAGACAGATTCACTGAATTTTTAAGAGCAGAAGGTTTTGATGTTGTCAACAAAGGAAATTATTCCTCATTTGACATTGATAACACTTTGGTGATCGACAGATCAAATAATCCGGATAAAGCTAATATGGTGGCAGATGCAGTAGGATTAGAAAAAAAACGAATTGTTAAGCAGTTTAACAATCAGTATTTTCTAGATGTTTCATTAATTATTGGTAAAGATTATAATACATTATTGATCAACAAATAAGGATTGTAAAATTGAAATCAAAAGACTTCACGACTGTTATCTCAGAAATGATTTTCTCAAAAAAAGGTTATGATGTAAAGATTGTTGATCTAAGGAAGCTTGCCACTTTTGCCGACTATTTTATAATTTGTTCTGCAGATTCCGATACTCAGGTTAAAGCCATAGCCGATGAAATTGATAAAAAGTTACGCGATGAAGGAATTAAATGCTGGCATAAAGAAGGTTTTATGGCACTTCAGTGGGTTCTTCTCGATTATGTTGATGTAGTAGTTCACATATTTAAAAAGGATGCAAGAGAATTTTATAATCTTGAAAAATTATGGGGTGATGCGGAGATAATTGAGGTTGTAGATCCAATGCTAAAACCCAAAAAAGAAGTTGCTGAGAAGAAAAAGACCCCAAGAAAAACAATTACCGCTTCTAAGAAAAAGCAATGAAAAAATACCTATTCAAACTATTTGAAAATGTTTCAGGAAAAATTCCTGAACTGGCTCAGATAAATCATACAGTTGATATTCCTAAACAGAAAGAGCACGGTGACCTCTCCTCTAATGCTGCAATGCTTCTAACAAAAGTTTTAAAAAAGAATCCCAGACTAATAGCACAGCAAATTATTGACTCTTTGGAAATTGATCCGGAAATTATTCATAAAACTGAAATAGCCGGACCTGGATTTATCAACTTCTTTTTTACTCCGGCTTTCATTGCTGAAATAGTAAAAGATATTTTAACTGAAGGGGATAAATATGGAAGATGTGAAAAGTATAAAGGACTTAAAGCAAATGTAGAATTTGTTTCTGCTAATCCTACAGGCCCTTTAACAGTTGGTCATGGCCGGAATGCTGTTGTAGGTGATACAATAGCTAACCTTCTCGAGTGGGTGGGTTACGAGGTTGACAGGGAATATTATTTTAATAATGCCGGCAGACAGATGCGTGTATTAGGCGATTCTGTCAGAATACGTTATTTACAGCTTTTAGGAGAAATAATAGATTTTCCAGAAGATTATTATCAGGGTGAGTACATAAAGGATATTGCAAAAAATCTATTTGATGAATTTGGTGATAAATTAAAAGATGAAAAGGCTGAAGGGAAATTCAAGGAAAGAGCCGAGAAAGAAATATTTGAACTAATTAAAAAAACATTAACAAGCATTTGTGTAAATCATAAAATATTTTTTAATGAAAATTCGCTTTACGAGGAAGGTAAAATCAAAGAACTCTTAAAAGTTTATAAAGAGAAAAATCTATCTTATGAAAAAGACGGAGCAGTGTGGTTAAAACTAAGTGAACTTGGTAATCTGGATGACAAAGTAATTGTAAAATCGACAGGTGAACCGACTTATAGATTACCCGATATTGCATATCACACAACTAAGTTTGAACGTAGTTATGATTTAATGGTTGATATTTTTGGCTCCGATCATGCTGCAACTTATCCCGATGTTTTGGCAGGGCTTGAAGCTCTAGATTACGATTCTTCAAAAGTTAAAGTGTTGATTCAGCAATTTGTTACGGTTATAGAAAACGGTGAAGTTGTAAAGATGTCAACACGTAAAGCTAACTATATCTCACTCGATGATCTGATTGATGAAGTTGGAAATGATGTTGTAAGATACTTTTACAATATGCGTAATATCTCTACTCATATGAATTTTGATCTTTCAATTGCTAAAAAACAATCGGACGAAAACCCGGTATTTTATCTGCAATATGCTCACGCAAGAATCTGTTCAATACTTCGAACGATTGAATCCGAAAATATTAGATCAGATGTGGCAAATCTTAATTTACTCGTAACAGACGAAGAGCAATCCTTGCTTAAAAAACTCCATCAGTTCGAAGAGGAAATACTTTACAGTGCTGAAGTTTTTGAAACACATAGAGTCTGTATGTACCTCGAAGAGCTTGCAGCAGCATTTCACCGGTTTTATACATTTTGCAGAATCCTTGGTACAGAAAAAGATCTAGCGGAAGCCAGACTAGCTCTGGCATTAGCTGTCAAGACAGTATTAAAGAACGGATTAAGTATACTTGGTGTTAGTGCGCCGGAAAAAATGTAAATTAATCTGCAATAGCTACTGAAATTGCATAAACTTTTTCAGCACCGTGGTTTAAAAGTTGTCTTGCACATTCAGAAATAGTCGCTCCGGTAGTAATTACATCATCAACCAGCAGTATATTTTTTCCTTTGATCCATTTTTTGTTTCGTACTGAAAAAGCACCTCCGACATTTAATTCACGGTCTTTAATATTTTTTAAAGTTTGCGATTCTGTATATCTTATTCTTTTAATTGATCTTTCTTTAGTAGGGATTTTTAATGTCTTTGAAAGTCCATTTGCAATATAGACTGATTGATTATATCCTCTCTCCGCCTTTTTTAAATGGTGTAAAGGAACGGGAATAATTAAATCAATCTTCCAATCTGAAATAATTTGTCGTCTGATTTTTGCTGATTCTATGCCTAAAGTAATTCCAACTTTAAATCTTTTGTTGTATTTAAAATGATGCAGAATTTCCTGAAGCTCTCTATCTTTTTCAAAAACATAAAGTGAGGTAAATCCGGAAATATTTTTTTTGGCTGCGAACTTTTTATTGTATTCAAAATCTATTCTGGTTTGGTCTGCCAATTCAATAGAACTAATACAATTTTTACATACAGCATTTTCATTATTTAATAATTTTTGATTGCACGAGGGACAAAATCTTGGCAGAAAAAAATCTAATAAATCTAAAAAAAAATATTTCACAAATGATCCTTATAACATACCGGCTCTTTTTCTAATTAACCATTCTATTGCAAACAACAGAATAGTGAGAATCAGCAGCCATTCATTTGACCAGAGACTTATTTCTGAAGTAACAAATTTTTCTTTGACAGATTGCGCTGAAACCTTATTTAATTCATCAATTAATAGATCTATTTCCTCAATGCTAAAGTATTCACCTCCCGTCTCGTCAGCTAAAAGTTTGAGAAACTCATAATCCATTCTTGGGTTAATCATTTCAATATCTATTTCGCCAATATTAAATATTCCCCTATCTGTGCCCAAAATATTTCCGTTAAGCTTTGCCTCACCGAAAAAACTGTAATCCCCTGGGTTTTTTAATTGAATCTTTCCTTCATAAAGGCCGCTGCCAACTGAACTAAGATTTATGTCAAACTTATCCTGGCCCTTTGAAACCGCTACTTTTAGATTTGCATTTACAACAGGATTCATAGCATCATCATAAACTCTGGCAGAAAATTCAACATCTTCACCGCTCGCAAAAACTTTTTTCTGAGTATTGATTTTAACTTTCTTAAATTCATCTGTTACATTAAGCCACCTGACTGAGCTTAGGATAAAACTATCAAACAAATCAGATTTTCTGTTTGCAGTTTGCAGTTTCCATTTCCAAAAATCCTTAGCAATAAGAGCAATGGAACGTTTATTTACCAATGATCTCGTCAGCAAAAGGGGAGTTGGACGAGGAATATTTTCAGATTTTATCCTGGCAATAATTTTACTTTCGGGTTTTGGATTAACCACTAATCTTGGCTGCAGAACCGGCGGCAAATTATTCCAGGCAGCTACAGGATTTCCTGCATTGTTCTGAAGCAATGGATTATTATTCTCATTTATCTGAATCTCAGGCTGTACCTGCTGATAAATATTTTCAATCTGTGAAACTGTAAAGGGCAAGTGCTGCTGCAGAGCACCAAGTTTTGTTATGTCGATATCAGATGAAAGTCTGAAGAAAAATGGGATATTATTTTCTGAAATCCTTTTCGATATTTGATTTAATGCTTCGGAAGGTGTTTCTTTTGTCGGAAATCCAATCAGAAAGAAAATATCTGCACTATCTATCTTATTTAACTGATTTCCTTCTATAAATTGATTAGTTCGTATTTGGGTAAGTGTTGTTACTGTTATATTATCATCACTGGAAAGAGTATTTTTTATGAAGGTAAGATCAGCAGACGGGGAACCGCCTATAATCAGCACTTTTATTTTATTACTTAATACATTTACAAAGAATATCTTTTTATTATTTGCATAACTTGATTCGTCTTTGAGTTCAGAGACTGATAAGGATAATTTTTTTTCTCCACTCGATTTTGGATTATAATCAAAAGTAATATTGTTTGTGCCGCTTTCATCAAGTATTACATTTTTTTGATCGAGGAGAATATCATTTTCAGAAAGAGTAACTATTACATTCTGATCGCTAAATCCTCTATTTGTTATTGTTCCCAATATAGTTGTAGGTGTTTCAGCATAAATTAAATCATTATAAAGAACTGAACGAACCTCAATATCATTTCTGCGTGATGAGTCACCTATTCCAACCGTAAAAACCGGAATAGCCTTCTGTTTTGCAGTGTATAAAGGATTTGAACCATCTGTAACAATACCATCTGACACAATTGTAATAGATGCTATATCTTGTCTGGAGGGATCAGCCTCACTAAAAATATTTAAGAAGTTTGTAGATGTTTCTGAAAAATCCAATTGAACCAAAGAACTTCTATCCAATATTGAAATGTTATTTCCAAATGTAAACAGTTCATAATTTGATTCAGAGGTTTTTCTGATGAACTCATCTGTTATATGTTTAACCGTATTTACCCTGTCAGTACCATCGTCAATTGTAATGGATTTACTTTTATCAATAAAAACGAGATTAACCGGTTCCGAAACCGCATTTTTTGTAATTGAAAGAATTGGTTCAAAGAAAATGAACAGTATAAGGATAAGTGCTGCGCCTCTTAATGAAGCAAGCAGTAATCTCTTTGATGCGGTAACAGGAGGAAGTGTGTATCGGTAAACATAATAAGCGTAAAGTAATGCAATAATAATTCCTAATACAAACAGTATGGATGAATAAGATAAATTTAAACTTATTTTTTCGAAATCGAACATTAAATAAATATACTTCCTTTCAGAAATGTTACTGCATTACCTTTAATTTCTAGATTCTTTTTTTCCGGATTGAAACTTACTTTTACTCTTCCTTTTTTGCCAAGATGATCGCCTTGTTCTATTGTGATAGATTTTCTGATTGTTTTTTCAGAAACTATTCCTGCCTTAAGCAGAACCAACGCCAGAAAAGCAGCAGCAGAACCTGTAACAGGATCTTCGGTTATACCATAACCTGGTGCAAAAAATCTTTGATGAGAAGAACTTTCCTCTTCAATTGTTTCAGTTGTATAAAGTGATAGATCAGGGAATTTCTTAATGAAATAATTCTCAGTATCTATTTTAGGTTTATATGAAACTAACTTATAATACGATTTAATTTTAATAAAAACATAATTGTTACTCAATGTTAAAATAGGTGTATCTTCATCAATAATATCAGCTGGAATGTTATAGGCACTAATCAGATCATTTTTCAGCTTTCCCAACTCACTCACATTAAATACGGGCATTTGCATTGAGTATTCGTTTTTACTAATTGAACAATTTAAAACACCGGATTTGGTTTCGAATGTTAAATTGGTTCCATCTTTAATTGCTTTTTTCTCGGATAAGAAATGAAGTGATGCTATTGTTGCATGACCGCAGAGGTCAACTTCTACGCAAGGAGTAAACCATCTTAAATTATGATCAGCTTTTTTTGATGAGCAAAGAAAAGCGGTTTCAGAATAGTTTGTTTGATTAGCAATAAGCTGCATTTGATATTCAGACAGTTCATCACCAAACATCACTGCAGCTGCATTACCTTCAAAAGGATTTTTTGTGAACGCGTTTATATGATAGATCTCAAACTGTTTTCGCATGAAAAAGTTTTTCGATATTCCATTCTTTCATTGACTCATATGCAGCGTAATCAGTCAGATCAAACTGAATAGGCGTAACTGAAACATAATTTTTTTGAATAGCGATCTGATCAATTTCAAGTTCGTTATCCACCACAAGCATATTTCCAGTAAGCCAGTAATAATTTCTGCCGTAAGGGTCAACACGTTTTTCGTAAACATCGTCCCACTTGGATTTACCCTGCTTTGTAACCAGAATGCCGGCTATTTTTGCTTCAGGCAAATTAGGAACATTAACGTTCAGCATAGTACCCGGCGGTAAACCTTTTTCGTAAACTTCTTTAGCCAGCATTTGAGATACTTTTGCTGCAAAGGAAAAATCCTTAACAGCGTGACTTGTAACCGAAACAGCAATAGACGGCACATCCATAATAGCTGCTTCTCTTGCTGCTGATACCGTTCCCGAGTAAATAATGTTAATGGCTGTATTCGAACCATGATTTATTCCGGAAACAACAAGATCCGGAGGACTTTCCATCAAATTTCTGATTCCCATCTTAACACAATCAGCAGGTGTCCCGCCAACAGCGTATCCAAAAAATTCACCATCTTTGTGATACTCAAAAACCCGAAGCGGAGTTTGCATTGTAATTGCGTGACCAACAGCGCTTTGCTCTGTATGAGGAGCAACAACTGTAATTTCCGCAATTTCCTTTAATGATTTTACAAGCGAGTGTATTCCTGCAGAATCAATTCCATCATCATTTGAAACAAGAATTCTCAAAATAATTCCCTTATTAATTAAAAAACTTTGGGCAATATAATACTAATAGAGGCATTCGTCAATTAAGCAATGGGACTACATTAACAGTGGTGAAAATTCATTAAATTACCTCACAAAAAATTAAGATATGTTTATTATTAAACCACACATATTCAATAATTTTCCTCAAATAACTGCTGCTGTAAGCACTACTATCGGATTGGACAGGCAAGCTCCGTATTATTTTAATTTATCACCAAATATAAATGATGATGAAAAGAAGGTTTTGGAAAACAGGCGTGTGTTTTTTAGTAATTTAGGATTTAATGAAAATGAAATAGCTTATCAATACCAGACACATTCAGATATTGTAATTGTTACAGATTCTGCAGGTAATTGTGGAGACAGCGATGCATTAATTACATCAAGAAAAAATCTGCTTCTTGTATTGACAATTGCCGATTGCACTCCAATTTTGATTTATGATATTAAGAACCACGTTATAGCTGCTGTTCATTCAGGGTGGCGCGGAGCTGAAAATAAAATACTTAAAAAAACTTTGCTCAGAATGAATGAACTTTTTAATACAAATGGTGATGATTTGATTGTTTACCTCGGTCCATCAGTATCACAAATCAATTATGAGGTTAGTGAAGCTGTAGCAAAGCTCTTTAATAAAAAATATATTCAAAATTACAATGGAATGTTATTCCTTGATGTTGCTTCTGTTAATTATGATATGCTGATTGATTTTCATGTTATGAAAAATAATATTCAAAAATCAGTACTGTGTACTTATCAACTGAAAGGTTTGCTGCATTCCTTCCGTCGTGATGGGAATAAATCCGGAAGATCGTTGGCTGTGATTGGAATGAAAAATTAGTATGGAAAACGGTAATACAAGAATTGTTGGTACCTATATTCTTTTGTGTTTAATCTGGGGAACTACCTGGGTAGGTATTAAAGCCAGCCTTGAATCACTTACACCTTTTATGTCGGCCGGTACAAGATTTATTCTTGCATCATTGGTAATTTATTTAATAATGCAGTTGAAAAAGATAAAGCTTCAAACTGACAAACAATCAATGAAGCTTTATTTTTTAATGGGATTCTTTTCATTCATAATTCCTTTCGGACTAGTTTACTGGGCTCAGCAGTTTGTCCCTTCAGGGTTATCAGCAGTTTTATTTGCAGTTTATCCTTTCTTTGTTGCGATATTCAGTTATTTCCGCATACCGGAAGAAAAAATAGGATTTATTAAAGTTACCGGAATCATAATCGGATTTACTGGTATCCTTGTAATCTTTTTCGACTCATTCGGAGAAGATCTTTCAGATTACATTCTTGGAATGATAGCAATAGTATTAAGCGGAACAATGCAGGCAAATATTGCTGTTACACTAAAAAAGTCGGGAAAACACTTAAACTCACTTTCAATGAATTTAGTACCTATGCTTTTAGCAGGTTTTTTTATGACGCTTTTTTCATTCCTCTGGGAGGATTTTTCGTCGAATGTGTTAGACCTTAACGCAGTGTTATCAGTTTCTTATCTTGCCGTATTCGGAAGTGTAGTTACTTTCACTTCCTTTTACTGGCTATTAAAGCGGGTTAATGTTATAATTCTTTCATTGATAGCTTTCATTACTCCAATTGTAGCGCTGATTGCAGGATGGATATTTTACAATGAGCAACTTACAGCAAGGCATTTTATCGGTTCTGGTCTTGTATTATTCGGGCTTCTGTGGGCAAATATTGAGGTATATCTCAGATACAGAAAAGCTGGAAAAAAGTAACTATTAATTGAAAAATAAATTCATTTATTTCACTAATTTTACATTGATTATCACTATAGTTAATTATGACAAATATTATTAGAATTAAAAAAGCTACATTCTATGGCTATCACGGTGTTCGTTCTGAAGAGCAGAGCGTTGGCGGTAAATTTGAAGCTGATGTAGATATTTACACCGATTTCTCCGATGCAGCAGAGAACGATTCGTTAATTGAAACAATAGACTACCACAAAGTTTATTCTTTTATGTATCATCTTGCTCTTGAGCAAAAATACTATCTTATAGAAGCGTTGGCAGTAAAAATTGCAAATGAATTACTGATGAAGTTTACTGCAATAAGTAAAGTTGCTGTAAGAGTTAGGAAAAATAATCCCCCGCTTGGCGGAGTGGTTGATTGCGTGGAAGTTGAGGTAGTAAAAGAAAGAAAAGAACTGTAATCATTTTGGATATTTCAAAAATAAATAATGTTTTTATTGGTTTAGGCTCAAATAAAGGGGATAGACTAGGTTATCTGCAAAATGCTTTGCTGGAGCTAAATTCAGCAGACAAAGTAGTTATTAAAAATATATCATCAGTTTATGAAACCAGACCTTTCGGAATAATTGAACAGAAAAATTTTTACAATGCAGCAGTCAGTATTACCACGGATCTGACTCCTGTTGATCTTTTCAAAAAGTTACAAATTATTGAACAGAAACTTGGAAGATCTTTTAAACAAAAATGGGGACCTCGCGAAATAGATATTGATCTTTTGTTATATAATGACTTAATTATTTCCAATGAATTTATTAGTTTGCCGCATAAAGGTATTATTTATAGGGATTTTGTCCTTCAGCCTTTGTGTGAACTTGATCCCGAAATAATTCATCCTGAAACAAATGAAAAGTTATGCTTTATCCTTACAAAACTTGAAGATAAATTTATAATTAAAATATTACCCGAAAAATTATTCATACCGGAAGCAAAATATTGAATAATAACGAAGTAAGATACATAGCAATAGAAGGAGTTATAGGATCAGGTAAAACGGCTCTGGCAAAAAAAATGAAAGTCCGTCTTGATTCTAAACTTATTCTTGAACAATTCGAAACAAATCCTTTTCTGGAAAAGTTTTATACCGATAGAAGAAGATATGCCTTCCAGACTCAAATGTTCTTTCTGATCAACAGGTTTAAACAACAGGAGGAATTGAACCAGGAAGATCTCTTTACACAATATATTGTTGGCGATTATATCTTTGATAAAGATAGGATATTTGCTTATCTCAATCTTTCCGGCGAAGAGTTAAAATTGTACGAATCAATATTTCCTCTTCTTCAAAGGAATTTACGTAAACCGGATTTAGTTGTATTTCTTCAGTCAAGTATAGACAGGCTGATGCATAACATAAAAAAACGAAGCAGAAAAATAGAACGCAATCTTACACGCAGCTATATTGAGGAATTGAGCGATGCTTATACGCATTACTTTTTCCGCTATAATTCCTCACCATTACTTATAGTTAACTCAACTGAAATTGACTTTGTTAATAATGAAGAAGATTTTGATGAATTATTCCGACAAATATTCCGTGAAGACCGCGCATTTATTGAATACTTTAATCCCGAGCCAAAGAGTATAGGATGAGTCAATTCTTAAGAATTCTGCTGCTTATTGTTTTATTCATTTTTCTATACCGCATAATTAAGCGGTTTCTTATTGGCCTTTTCGGAAAGTCAAATCAGTCAGAAAACACCTCATCGTTCAAACGCAAACGTAAAAAGTACGATAATGTAGAAGAAGCAAAATACACTGAAATTTCAGATATTGAAGATAAAGAAAAGAATAGTTGATGTCTGAAAAATCATTCACCTCCAGGTTAATTACTAAATTTTTTGAAAAACTTCTGTCAGTTAAAAAAAACGAAAGTAAAGAATTAGGTGAAGTAAAAAATGTTCTGATTGTTAGACAGCACAATCAGTTGGGAGATCTTTTATCCGGCGTTTCACTTTTCAGAGCTTTTAAAGAAAAATATCCCGATTGCAAAATAACACTTATTGTAAGTCCACATAACTTTCACGGAATTGTAAAGAATAAATTTGTTGATCGCTATTTCATCTTCGATAAGAACCTGCTCTTTAAACCATCGTACTTTTTCTCGCTTAGAAAAATTCTTCGTCAGGGTTATGATGTAGCCATTGTTCCAGTAGTAGTTTCAATATCTTTTACAAGCAATCTGATTGCCAGATTCAGTAAAACTAAAATAAGAATAGGAGCGGAATCACTAGATGGACAGGTTAATGAAAGTGCCTATCTTTTTGATAAACGAATAAAATTAGATTGGAGAAATCACCCCGATTCCAATGTGTCTGAAAGATGCCTTGATATCATCAGACCATTTGGTATAGATACAAATAATTATCGATCTGAAATTACCTTTGACTACGAAGATTTAAGGTTTGCTCATACCTTTGTAAAAAAAACAAATAAAAAGAAAAATCAGTTACTTATTGGATTACACGTTGGTGCAGGTAAGCCCCCCAATCGCTGGTCTCTTAATAAGTATGTGGAATTGATCAAGAAGTTAAACAGTAAATATAATTGTGTGTTTTATTTAACCGGAAGTGATGCTGACAGAGATGAAATAGATTATGTTATAAAAAACTCGCGCTTACCAATCAGAACTTTTCTAAACAAAACCATTCCGCAGATTGCTGCATTAATTTCGCTTTCCGAGTTGTTTATTTCTAATGATACCGGAATAATGCACGTAGCGGGCACTACTGAAACTCCTCAAATTTCAATTTTTGGTCCTACCAATCCGTTTAATTGGGCACCTATTGGTCCAAACAAATTTTTCCTTCGTGAATCTGAACTCATAGATGATGTAGAAGTTGAAAGTGTATATCTGCTTTGTATCAAGATTCTTAGCAGCGCAAAATAAGATTAAATAATATGAAAAGAATTGCCGCGGTTGATATGGGTACAAACTCCTTTCATCTTTTAATTGTTGAGGTTAAAGATGATGGAAGCTTTGTTGTGATGGATAAACAACGGGAGGTTATCCGGCTTGGTTCACATAAAGGAGAAGACCTGAGTATAATTTCAGATGGAGAAACTGAAAAAGCTATTGATCTGCTTTCCGGCTTCAAATCTCTGGCAGATTATTATCGTGCTAAATTAATAGCCGCGGCAACAAGTGCAGTTAGGGAAGCGCAGAATAAAAACGAGTTTATTGAAAGAGTTTTTAATAAAACGGGTATACAGGTAAATGTAATAGATGGCAGAAAGGAGGCTGAGTTAATTTATCTTGGAATACAAAAAGCATTACCTGTTGCTGATAAAAAAGTATTTTGTATAGATATTGGGGGAGGCAGTACTGAACTGCTTTTGGCAGACAAGGGAAATGTAATTTTTGCTGAAAGTATTAAAATCGGTGCAGTAAGATTAACCAAAATGTTCTTTCCTGACTATAGGCTTAAGAACAGGGCAGTAAAAGATTGTAAGTATTTTATTAAAAACGCTCTTCTGGAAAATAAGAATCTGGATTATTCGCAGTCTTTTGATATTGCTGTAGGAACATCCGGAACTATTAACGCTGCTGCTTCACTCGTGCATTCAGCAATCAATGGTAAAAAAATTAAATCATCTAATAGTCTGAGTTTCACTTACTCACAATTTCGCTCTGTACTTTCTGATATACTGGAAGCCAAAACTCCTGCAGAAAGAATCGCAATTCAGGGAATGGAGGTAAAGAGAGCCGATATCATTCCTGCCGGACTGCTGATTCTGAGACGAATAATGAAAAATTTTAATGTTAAAGAAATTACAATTTCAGAGTTTGCTCTTCGAGAGGGAATTATCCTCAATCTACTAAAAAACAAATAATCTCTGATAGTAAAAAATACTACAAAATTATTCTTGCTTAATTCCTTATTTCTATTTAGATTTAGTCTAAATTAATTTATGATTTTTCAGACAGGGGATGTGTGAATAAATTTTAATTAAATTTATGGAGTTAAGATGACTAGAATTTACAGTATGATCGTCAGGGGATCCTTACTTTCTTTTTTAGCAGTTGGACTGTCTTTCACTCAGCCAATCTCCGAACCTGAGAACCAGCAAACAGAGAATACCTCGGTAACCGCCATTATTGATACAACCATTAAAATGTATGATTTTCCTCAAATAGACATTATAGGTAGAAAACCATCTTTATTAATGCGCATCCCCGGCTCGGCTGATATTATTGCAACTACAAGCTTAAAGCATAATCAACCTCTGGCCGGAAATGAAATGTTTCGTCAGGTTACGGGAGTTCATGTTGTTGATGAAGAAGGAATTGGTTTACGTGCTAATATAGGAATCCGCGGGCTTGATCCCGATAGAAGCCGCACTGTTTTAATGATGGAAGATGGTGTACCTGTTGCACTTGCTCCGTATGGTGAACCGGAAATGTATTATACTCCTGCTATTGATAGAATGAAAAGTGTAGAAATACTTAAAGGCAGCGGATCAATTCTGTTTGGTCCTCAAACTATTGGCGGAGTAATAAACTTTATAACAGCGGACCCCCCATTGGTTTCAACTGCTGGAATCAGTTTAAGAGGCGGTACAGGAGGTTTTGCATCAGGACAATTAAGTTATGGAACCACTTTCGATAATGTTGGAGTTCAGGTTGCTCTTCTTCACAAAAGAGCTGACAAACTTGGCATTACAAGATTTACTGTTAACGACTTTACAGCTAAAGTTCGATTTAATTTAACCGATAATTCCCGATTAGGATTTAAGTTATCTGCCTACGATGAAGTTTCTAATTCAACTTATATTGGTATTACTCAAACAATGTACGATAGAGGAGAATATTATACTGAAGTCGCTCCAAACGATGAGCTTGATATAAGACGATATTCAGCCAGCTTCACATACGATTATTTTATCTCCGATAATTCATATATAAGAACAACAGCTTTTGGTTATACAACCACCAGGAACTGGCTCAGACAAAATTTCAGCAGGGCAACTTCATCAGGAATGACAGGCATCATCTTTGGTGATACCACAGTTACAAATGGTGCTATCTATATGAGAAATTCTACCGGTAATCGGAACAGACAATTTGAAGTAGCCGGCATTGAACCAAGATTTATTACATCATATAATCTCGGTTCATTAAATAATGAACTGGAAGCAGGTGTCCGCTTTTTATATGAAAGAGCATTTGAACAAAGAATAGATGGAAGAACTGCAGATGCAAAATCCGGTGATCTTCGTGAAGACGAAATAAGAACAGGTTATGCATCCAGTTTTTTCATACAAAACCGGATATTCATCACAGAAAAATTTACTGTTGTTCCCGGTTTTCGTTTGGAACAATTTAATTTTAGCAGAGATATTTTCAGAAGAAACTTTTCCGATACTAGTTTAACTGCAAATGATGATCTCTTTTCTGTTGTTCCCGGAGCTGGTTTGAACTACAATTTTGATAACCGGGTTTCAGTTTTTGCCGGAGTTCACAGAGGGTTTGCACCTCCCCGTGTTAAAGATGCTATTTCAAGCGGTGGGGAAGCCTTACAACTGGATGCTGAGCTCAGCTGGAATTACGAAATCGGGCTGAGAGCTTCTTTACTCAACTATTTTGACGTTGAGTTAACCGGCTATATGCTCGATTTTTCTAATCAGGTAATTCCTGTTTCAGAATCCTCAGGTGGAGCCGGCTCAGGTTTAGTTAACGGTGGAAGTACTCTGCATCAGGGTATTGAAGCGGGAATTAAATTTGATCTTGGCAGTCTACTTGGTTCATCGTATGGTATAATGCTGAGTACAAGTGCAACATTCGGTAATTCCGAATATAATGAAGACAGGTTTATTACCGTTAATTCAGAGCGGGTAAATATTAAAGGAAATAGACTTCCATATTCACCGGAACAATTTATATCTGCAGCATTAGACTTTTCAACTCCGTTCGGATTCGGCTTGCAGCTTTCAGGAACCTTTATCGGGGAACAATTCACTGATGAACTAAATTCAACGGAAGCTTCTGCCAGCGGTGAAACCGGATTGATGCCTTCATACAATGTAGTTGATATCACCGGAAGATATGAAATTGAATCAATTAACTCATCAATATATTTATCAGTGAAAAACCTCCTTGATGAAAGATACATTGCAAGCAGACGTCCGCAGGGAATAAAGGTAGGATTACCACGGATAATAACCGCAGGATTGGAAGTCACACTCTAAACACTTTTTCAGATGGCATCCTTTAATTGGATGCCATCTGAATTTATTCTACTTTTCCGGAATTAACCAGCACGTTTCTCCTGAATATCTTAACCTTTAATAATAACATCCCTCTAACTATATTTGCATTACAATTTAAACTCGGAATGAATGAAAAACATTAGAAATTTTTGCATAATTGCGCATATTGATCACGGAAAATCTACTATTGCAGATTGCCTTTTAGAAAGAACCGGAGTTGTTAATCAGCGTGAGGCTAAAGATCAAATACTTGATAATCTTGAACTCGAGCGTGAACGAGGGATAACAATAAAGTCACATGCTATTCAGATGAATTATAAAGCTTCGAATGGCATAGCATACATTTTAAATCTTATAGATACACCGGGACACGTCGATTTTACTTACGAAGTATCCCGATCACTTGCTGCATGTGAAGGAGCTATACTTGTCGTTGATGCAGCGCAGGGAGTTGAAGCACAAACAATAAGTAATCTTTATCTTGCTATTGATGCCGGGTTAGAAATAATTCCCGTTCTTAACAAAATTGATCTGCCAAGTGCCGAGATTGATAGAATATCAGGCCAGGTTATTGATTTGATCGGCTGTCAGAAAGAAGACATAATTCTTGTCAGCGCTAAGGAAAAAATCGGAATTGATGAACTTCTGGAAACGGTAGTTAAAAAAGTACCTCCGCCTCAAGGTGATCCTGATGCACCACTTCAGGCTCTGATTTTTGATTCAATTTTCGACGCTTACCGGGGTGCCATTGCCAACATAAGAGTTTTTCAGGGAACATTAAAAACTAATGACAGAATAAAATTCTTCAAAGTAGATAAACCATTCGATGCCGAAGAAATAGGGGTGCTTGGTTTGAAGAAAATAAAAACGAACGAAATTAGTGCCGGAAATGTTGGATATCTTATTGCAGGTATTAAAGACGTTCACGACGCGAAAGTTGGCGATACCGTCACTCATCTCAAGCATGGTGCTGCTGAACCTCTTCCCGGATATAAAGAAGTAAAACCTATGGTTTACAGCGGACTTTATCCTACAGATTCAGATGATTTTGAAGATTTGCGTGATGCACTTGAGAAGTTCCGGTTAAACGATTCAGCTTTGGTTTATCAGCCGGAAACCTCTGCTGCGTTGGGATTTGGTTTCAGATGTGGTTTTCTTGGGCTTCTTCATATGGAAATTGTTCAGGAAAGATTATTACGTGAGTATGGTCAATCAATTATCACTACGCTTCCTAACGTTGAATACATTGTTTATACAAAAAGCGGTGAAGAAGTAACCGTTGATAATCCCGCAGAAATGCCTTCTGTAGGAAATATCGATCAAATTAAAGAACCCTATATGAAAGCACAAATTGTTACGCCTTCGGAATATGTAGGCAGTATTATGAAGCTTGGAATGGATAAGCGGGGTGTTTATATAAATACAACTTATCTTGATCCTACGCGGGCGGATCTGCAATTTGAGTTTCCACTCTCTGAAATAATTTTTGATTTTTACGACAAGCTTAAATCACTTACACGGGGTTATGCATCTTTTGATTATGAATATATTGGTTATCGCGAGTCTGATCTTGTTAAGCTTGATATTTTATTGAACAGCGAACCTGTAGATGCACTGTCAATGATAGTTCACAGAAGTAAATCATATGATTGGGGCAGAAAAGTAAGTTCAAAGCTAAAAGATTTGATTCCAAGACAAATGTTTGAAATAAGTATCCAGGCGGCAATCGGAACAAAAGTAATATCAAAATCAGTAGTAAAAGCATTACGAAAAAATGTAATTGCTAAATGCTATGGCGGTGATATTACACGTAAAAGAAAACTTCTTGAGAAGCAGAAGGAGGGTAAAAAACGTATGAAACAGGTTGGTAATGTTGAAATTCCGCAGGAAGCATTTCTTGCTGTCTTACAAATAGATGAATAATTTTACCTGTGTCATTATTTTTTAAGGGATAGCAATTAAACCGGTACTAAAAAAAATATTAGTATTAGCGGCAATTCTGTTTCTGCTGTTTGCATTGATTCTTAAAGCATTTTTTATTGATGCGTACAGAATCCCGACATCATCAATGAAGAATTCGCTTATTGAGGGGGATTTCATTCTTATCAGCAAAGCTTCTTATAAACTTTCCACACCGGCTGTAATTCCTTTTACAAATATCAAACTATCTCAGTCAAATCTTATTTCTTTCAGCAAACCCAGCAGGGAGGATGTGGTTATTTTCAAGTCTACTGCTGAGATACTTGGGGTTGATTCACTAGCTAGCAGCCACTTAATAAAAAGAGTTGTGGGTCTTCCGGGTGATACACTAAAAATTGTAAATAAGGAAGTACTTATTAATAATCGGAAAATGCGTCCTCCAAAAGAATCTGTTATAGATAATATTCAAATTAAAAAACAGGGTTCAGCAGAGGAAGGAATTTTTCCTTCGGGCAGAAGGTGGAATTCTGATAATTATGGTCCAATCCGTATTCCTGCTAAAGGTGATACAATCTCCATATCTCCAAAGAATATTAATGATTGGCAGGTTTTAATAAATCTGGAACAAGGATTAGGTTCAGTAAGTGTTGAAGGAACAGTAGTCAATATTAAAAACAAACCTGTGAGAGAATACATAATTCAGAAAGATTATTATTTCCTCTTAGGTGATAACCGTGATGAAAGTTTTGACAGCAGATATTTCGGATTTGTACCTGAAGATGCAATTATCGGAAAAGCTAAATTTGTTTACTGGTCATTAAGATCAGATACTTCACTCAGTTTTCCAGGCAACATCAGGTTTGACAGGTTCTTTAAATCTATAGAATAAACTTAATTCTGCCTTTTTTATACTTTTCTAAAAAGATATATTTCCTGAAAAATATTACTTTATAATATGATACATAAAATTATTCTGCTTGCTGTTTTATTTACTTTTAACCTTTTATCACAGGAAAAGTACTTTATTTATTTTAAGGATAAGGGAATTAAACCGGAATCAACGCTTAGTAAATCTTCTCTTATCTATAAACAGGCTGTTGATCAGCTTTCAGAAAGAGCAGTTGAGAGAAGAATAAAAAATATGGGTGATGAATTCATTACTTATGAGGACCTTCCTTTAGATGATAATTATCTTACTGTAATAAAGGATTTGGGAATTGAGATAATCCACAAATTAAAATGGTTTAATTCTGTTTCGGTAAGAATGAATGGTTCTCAGATTGAACAGGTAAAATCACTCAGTTTTGTTTATAAAGTTGTTCCGGTTAAAAGTCTTAAATTTCAAAAATCGCTTGTTGATGATTTGAATTTGTATAAGTATAATTCATTTAACAATTATGGACCTTCATTCACACAATTAGATCTGTCAGATATTCCTTTAGTTCATTCAAAAGGAATTACAGGCGATGATGTTGTTATAGGTCTGCTTGATACTGGTTATGACTGGCAGCGACATATTTCACTTAACACCAGAAATGTATTGGCAGAATACGATTTTGTATTTAATGATACTATTACTGCAAATCAGACCGGGGATCATCCATCACAGCACGATCATGGCACTTTAATATTCTCTATTATCGGAGGATATCACGATAGTACAATGATAGGCGCTGCATTTAATTCATCCTACCTGCTTGCAAAAACAGAAGATATAAGAAGTGAAACAAGAATTGAAGAAGATAATTATGCCGCAGCGTTAATCTGGACGGAAGGACAGGGAGTTGACATTACAAGCAGTTCACTTGGTTACAGTATTTTTGATACTCCGGGTGAATCATACACTTACAATGATATGGACGGCAAGACAACTATTGTTACAAAAGCTGCAGAGCTTGCATTTATGAGAGGTGTTGCAACTTTCACTTCTGCCGGTAATGAAGGTAATACACCGTGGTTTTATATTACCGCTCCCGCTGATGGAAAGAACACTATTGGAGTTGGAGCAGTGAACTCATCAAATCAATTAGCCGGATTCAGCAGCAGGGGACCATCATCTGACGGAAGAATAAAACCGGAAGTTGTTGCAATGGGTGTCGGGGTCTACGGCGCTTCTGCAAGTACCAATAACGGATACAGATTTGCAAGCGGAACTTCCACATCAGCACCAATTGCAAGCGGAGTTGCTGCACTTCTGCTTTCAATTCACCGGCATCTTAAAAATACCCAGATCCGAAGTATTCTATTAGAGTCAGCGGATAACTCACTTAATCCTAATAATGAAATTGGTTATGGACTCGTATCTGCAAAAAGTGCAATTGAATTTCCAAACCTTGAATTCATAAATAATGATTACTTTATTCGTAAAATATTTTTTCAGGAAAATATTAATCCAAATACTGTAAAAATGCATTACTCAATTGACGGAATAAACTTTACAGAGGCTTCTCCCACAGTGGACAGGATTTTCAGATTTAGTTTTGAAGTGCCTTTTTTCCCACAGGGACAAAATGTAGAGTTTTATTTCTCTTATTCCGATAGTGCTGGTATAAATTATCGGGAACCATCAGCAAAAAATTATAAGTTTGCATATGGAGCACTTGAAATTTCATTAAATCTTGCTCTTCCTTCTGACCAGGTTGATTATGTTGTCAGTAATCCTTTTCCAAATCCCTTTATTCCTGCAGCGCATAAATCAGTTAGAATGAACTTTGTATCGGAAGGAAATGAAATTTTCAAGATGGCAATAATAGATGGTTCAGGTCAACGTGTTAAGCAATATAATGAGATAACCAGTCCGGGCATTAATGTCGTCGAATGGGATGGATATTCAGATAAAGGTAATATTTGTGCAAGCGGAGTTTACTTTTTACTGGTACAATTAAATGGAAAAGAATACGGTAGGAAATTAATTTTGCTGAAGTAAAAAACTGGATTTACTCAAAGGAGTTTTTAATCTATTATAGACATTATGAAAACATTATTAGAAACTATCTTAATATTTTCTTTGTTGGCCGTTACCAATTTACCACAACAACAAAACTTCCTGCCGCTTAGGATTGGGAATGAATATCAAACATATAATGGTACGAATTATTTCTTCGCTGAGATTGAAAGGGATACTGTCTATCCAAACGGAAAAACTTATTACACATTACCAGGACCAATATTTGAGTTTGATGATACAAGAGTTGATGAGTTTGGTAATATTTATACAACAGTTGTTCCATTGACTGGGATTACAGGTACTCTTGATGAGTATATGATATTTAAGGCAGATGCACAAGATGGAGAAATGTGGCCGGTAGCTTGGGGTTTACCCGTTATCGATACATTATATGCCAAATTGTTGTTTACGGATACACTATTTGTTTTTGGGCAAAATAAAATTATAAAAGCAGTTCTATTATATGAAAACGGTGTTATCCAGTTTGCTTATTGGTTAGCGGATGGAATAGGCCAAATCCAGAAAGCTTATTCTGATGGGACAGTAGTATTTTTGAATTATGCAAAAATAAATGGTACAGTATATGGCAATTTAGTTGGAATTGATGATGATGAGATCATCAAACCGTTAACATATAATGTATCCCAAAACTATCCTAATCCCTTCAATTCAAGTACAAGTATTTCATACTCAATCGCAGAAGCAGGATTTGTATCGCTAAAGGTATTTGACATATTAGGACAAGAAGTTTCAGCATTGGTTAATGAAGATAAAGAGGCAGGAATGTATGATGTGGTTTTTAATGCCTCTGAACTTACAACCGGAGTTTACATTTACACCTTCCAGTCAAATGGTTACAGCCAATCAAGAAAAATGATTTTACTTCGTTAAGTGAATCAATTAAGGCCGTCAGTTACCTGGCTGCCTTAACATTTCTTACCCTAATGGTTCCTTCCAAATTATTGTTTTTACTTAACAGATATTTGTATCTTAATATCAAAAAGTATTAAACATTTATGAGCACAATACATTTTCCCGCACAGGCAAAGTACATAGACACATTCCGGAAAAAAGAGAATGAGCTTATTCAGGAAATGGAAGCTTATGCTGCTGAGCATAAAATACCCATTCTTTCCTGGCAGTCCGCTGAGCTGATTGAACAATTAATACTGCTGAAAGAACCTAAACGTGTTTTGGAAATAGGTACAGCGATTGGTTACAGTACAATAAGAATCGCAAGAAACCTCGGCAAGAAATCGGAAGTACATACAATTGAAAAAAGCGCTGACAATATTCCGCTTGCAAGAGAGTATTTTGAAAGATCAGGCTTTGCTGATAAAATTAAATTATTTGAGGGCAATGCACTAAGCATAATGCCGCAGCTGCAGAAAAAATATGACTTCATCTTTCTTGATGCTGATAAAGAAGATTATAAACGCTTGTTTGATTACTCATTAATTCTTTTAAAGCGCGGTGGTGTAATTGTTGTAGATAATCTTCTCTGGCACGGATATGCCGCAACGACAAGAGTTCCGGCCAACTATAAAGCGTCAACAAAACTTATAAGGGAATTCAACAAAATTTTTACTTCACAGGAAAATCTTATAACTACAATTCTCCCGGTTGGCGACGGACTTGGAATAGGAATAAAAAAATAGTTATGCAGCAATACGATATAAATACATTGAACTCAGCAGAAGATTTTACCAATTCTGTTTTTACTAAAAAAGATGATATTATGATCCTGATATCAGAATCATATAAAAACAACAAAATTGAAATATTTGAAGAGTTATGTTTTACCGGAAAGTACGTCAATGGATTAATGCGTGTAATAAAAACCGGCAGCAATAATCCCGAAGTAAAAAGTTTAGATCACGTAAAGAAAGATCTATCTGATAATATGGAAAAGGTAATCTCTCAAATAAAAGAGATTACCTTAAACTCATCTGTTGAAGTTAAAAATGAATTCGAAAAGAAATATTTTAATCTAATTCCTGAAACTTTCAAGATCCTTAGTGAATTAGTTTCTGATCTGGATGCACTAAAGAGATATATAAATCACCTTAAAAGATCAACCTGAATTTTTCAGGTTTTAGCGATCCATTTTTCAAGTGCAATAAGCAATTGACTCATCGCAACTATCAACGGTTCATGCTGATCAGACTCAATATCCTGTAGAATATCCCGATGAATATCTATATAAGCCTTATTCAGTTGATTGACGAGTAGCTGACCTTTTTTAGAAAGACAAACCCGCATATTTCTTCTATCGTTGGGATCAATCTCTCTGATTATATATTCTTTTTTTACTAGTCCGTCAATGATACGCGTTAAACGGCTGGGACTCAAATTCATTCGCTCAGCAATTTGTTTATTGTTCAGACTCTCGTCTTTTCCGAACAATCTGAGGCATCTGAATTCGGCTTGAGTTAGTCCGTGCACTTCAGCTAAGCGGACTTCCTTTTCCTGACAGTTTGCCAGAAGACTAAATGTTAAATTTGCTAACTTTTCAGCGTAATTATTATCCATAGATTCCCCTGTGTATAAAAATGAATTATTGTGCATATCAAATATCGATAAACGTAATAATTTTCGCAAGTGCAAGTAAATTTTTTTTGCTGATTTTTAAAAATAAAAGGGTTCTGAAACGGTTTTCAGCTCAAAATTTCCACTAGTGAGCTCTTTAATATCGTTTTTTAATAAATCCATATTTCTTGCGGGAATTACTATTTCACAATTTAATTCATCAGCAAATGAAGAGGTTTCTACTTTTCCATTAAGATTTGAAGTGATCCTGTAAATATTACTTATAAATGAAGGTGAAGTTTTAATTTGGATTTTTTGAAGAAGTGATCGATTATTTTTTTCGGATTTATCAAGCACATTAAAAGCAGAAGAATAATACGCTTTTCCAAGGGGACCAACACCAAGTTTTGTTCCGCCAAAATATCTTATTATAACCACCAAAAGATTGACCAGATGAAAGTGCTCAATTGCATTCAAAATTCTTTTTCCTGCTGTACCCGATGGTTCACCGTCATCTGAGAATTTATTTACATCGACTAATAATTTGTAAGCATAGCAGTGATGAGTTGCATCCAAATACTTTTTCTTAACTGTACTAAGTATTTTTTCACATTCTTCCGTTTTTTCAGCAGGATAAACCTGTGCAATAAATTCTGACCCTTTTTCCTTAAAAATAGATTCCCGGAACTGTTTAACGGTTGTAATCTGTTCTGGAAGTGTCATAAAAATTCTTTCTGAATCATGAACAGCAAAATTATTTGACAATCATTTTATGCATAACTAATATAACTGTTTGAATTTTTATTTATAAGACAAAATTGGAAAAAGAACAGATAATAATTAAAGGTGCACGAGAGCACAACTTAAAGAATATAGATGTGGAAATTCCGCGGGAATCTTTTACTGTGATTACAGGACTTTCCGGTTCCGGCAAATCATCTCTTGCTTTCGATACTATTTACGCTGAAGGACAGCGAAGATATATTGAATCTCTTTCTGCTTATGCCCGCCAGTTTCTTGATATGCTGGAAAAGCCAGACGTTGATTTGATTGATGGATTAAGTCCTGCAATATCAATTGAACAGAAATCAACTTCAGGAAATCCGCGTTCTACAGTTGGCACTGTTACTGAGATTTATGATTACTTAAGACTTCTCTATGCAAGGCTGGGAACACCCTTCTGCTATAACTGCGGCAAACCTGTCAACAAGCAGACATCAGCACAAATAATTGATACAGTAATAACAAACAATTCCGGGAAGAAAGTCTCAATACTTGCACCAGTTGTCAGAGGCAGAAAAGGACATTACAGAGAATTATTTGAGGAAATTTCTTCTGATGGATTTTTAAAAGTTCGTGTTGATGGAGAATACTTTGAAATATCAAAAGGTTTTAAAGTAGATAGATATAAAATTCATAACATAGAAATTGCAGTTGATAAAATTACAGTTAGCGAGCGTTCCAGGGGGAGAATAACCGAATCGATTGAAGTCGCATTGAACTACGGTAACGGAAGTGTAATAATTGATGATGGTGATAATGACAGCATATTCAGCCGGCATCTTGCCTGCCTTGATTGTGGAATAAGTTACCGTGAACTGGCTCCAAATTCATTTTCATTTAACTCCCCTTATGGCTCCTGTTCTGATTGCGAAGGTTTGGGAGAGAGGAAAGAACTTGATATAAATCTTATCATCCCTGATTGGAATAAGTCTATTAATGAAGAAGGTATTGCTCCTTTAGGAAAACCTCGTAACATTTGGTTTTTCAATCAGCTGACTGCAGTTGCTGAAAAATACGGATTCACTTTTGATACGAAGCTTAAAGAACTGACTGAAGATCAAAAAGATATTATACTGAACGGAAGTAAAGAAAAACTTTCCTTCGTTTATACCTATGGCAGCGGAAGACCGGCAACTTACCTGCACAGGTTTGCGGGAATGTATCAGTATCTTAAAAATTATTATGATACTACCAGTTCAAATAATATAAGAGAGTGGGTGGAATCTTATATGAACACAATTACCTGTCCAACTTGCAACGGAGGCAGATTAAAGAAGGAGTCGCTATCTGTAAAATTCCAGAATAAAAATATCACAGAGGTTACTGAACTCTCAATTAAAAGAGCAGCACAGTTTTTTGCTGATCTGAAATTAAAAGGACGTGATGAACTGATTGGCAAACCGATTCTTAAGGAGATAACAACACGGCTTAATTTTCTTCTTAATGTCGGATTAGAGTATCTGACCTTGAACAGGTCAGCAAGAACTTTATCAGGCGGAGAGTCACAAAGAATCAGATTAGCAACTCAAATCGGAACTCAATTAGCCGGCGTTTTATATGTTCTTGATGAACCATCAATCGGACTTCACCAGAGCGATAATAAAAAGCTTATAAGCTCACTAAAAAACTTACGTGATCTTGGAAATACGATAATTGTTGTTGAGCATGACCGCGAAACAATTGAAAGTTCTGATTATATGATAGATCTTGGTCCCGCTGCGGGTGAACACGGCGGTAAAGTTTGTATTTCAGGGACAACTGATCAACTTCTGAACTTGAAGAATGTTTATGATTCGCTTACACTTAAATATCTCCGCAACAAGCAGGAGATAGCGCTTCCCGCCAACAGAAGAAAAACAAATGGAAAGTATTTAACTTTAAAAGGCGCAAGCGGCAACAATCTTAAAAAAGTAGAATTAAAAATACCATTAAGTACTCTTACACTTATTACAGGTGTAAGTGGTTCAGGAAAATCTACTTTGGTTAATGAAACGCTTGTAAAGATTTTGATGAGAAAATTTTATGGTTCCAAAGTTGTTCCATTGCCATTCGAATCCATTGAAGGTATTGAACATATTGACAAAGTGATTGAAATAGATCAATCTCCAATCGGAAGAACACCGAGATCAAATCCTGCTACTTATACCGGACTGTTTACATTTATCCGTGATCTTTATTCACAGCTTCCTGAATCCAAAATGAGAGGATATGCAACCGGCAGGTTCAGCTTTAATGTTGAGGGCGGAAGATGCGAAGAGTGCAAAGGAGATGGACTTAAAAAAATAGAAATGAATTTTCTACCTGATGTTTATGTGCTTTGTGATGTGTGTAAAGGAAAAAGATATAACCAGGAAACACTTCAGGTACTTTATAAAACAAAATCCATTTCAGATGTATTGGATATGCGGATTGATGAAGCACTTGAATTCTTTGAAGATCTACCCCGGATAAAAAGAAAACTTCAGGCAATTCACGATGTTGGTTTGGGTTATATAAGATTGGGTCAACAGGCAACAACATTATCCGGTGGCGAAGCTCAACGGGTTAAACTTGCAACAGAGCTAAGCAAAGTGAGTACCGGTAAAACGCTTTATATACTTGATGAGCCAACTACAGGTTTGCATTTTGAAGATGTAAAGGTGCTGCTGAATGTACTTAACAAACTTGTTGAAAAAGGAAATACTATTGTGGTGGTTGAACATAATCTTGATGTTGTCAAAACTGCCGATTGGATAATTGATCTGGGTCCGGGTGGAGGGGAAGCGGGCGGAAAAATAATTGCTGAAGGTGCTCCGGAACAGATTATTAAAAATAAAAAAAGCTTAACAGGTAAGTTTTTAGCTAAAGAATTGAATTAAAATGGTTCAACAAGATTATTTCACTCTCATCGGATTCCAGGATGTATGAAAATCTTCATCCAGATTGTTAAGTAACTTCATATCTTCATCTGATATTTCAAAATCAAACAAATCGGCGTTAGATATTATTCTCTCCCGATTAGATGATTTTGGAATAGTAATTACATTGTGCTGCAGACTCCATTTTATCAATACCTGCGAATAAGTTTTAGAGTATTTTTCCATAATCTGATTTATAACAGGATGATTCTGCTTTCTCATTCTTACTAATGGTGAATATCCTTCAAAAGCAATTTTATGTTTATTGCAGAAATCCAATAAATCCTTTGTGAACAGAAATGGATGAAACTCACATTGATTTACAGCAGGAATTATATTTGCATAAGTAAACAATTCCTCCAGGTGATGCATCATATAGTTGCTCACACCAATTGCTTTGCATCGACCTGATTGATAAATCTTCTCAAGTGCTTGCCAGGCTTCTTTTCTTTTATTAGTTCCGGGCCAGTGAATTAAATACATATCTATGTAATGCAGTCCGAACTTTTTCAGACTTTTATCAAATGCTTTAAGAGTTCTATCAAAGCCGTGATCTTCATTCCAGAGTTTAGTGGTTATGAAAATTTCTTCGCGGTGCAGTCCACTGGTTCTTACGGCTTTACCTACTTCTTTTTCATTGCTGTACATACTTGCTGTGTCAATATGTCTGTAACCCGCTTCAAAAGCCCATAAGCAGGCGTTTACGCATTCGGAAGGTTTGGTGAGATAGACACCTAATCCGAATTGAGGAATCTCAACTCCATTGTTTAATTTTATTTTATAGAAAATATCCCGTTTCATTTTATTTCCTAAAAAATATCTAAAAGTTCAGCCGACATTATCAAGATTGCTATAATCAGAACAGCTTTAATTAATTTCTCACCTTTCTTAACAGAAAGTTTTGCACCCCACCAGCCGCCGAAAGCATTACCTGCAGAAAGTGTTAAACCGTAAAACCAGTTTATGTTATCAGTGAACAGGAAGACAAGAAATGCCGGAATTGTAAAAATGAATACAACAAAAACCTTGTGCATATTCACCCTTATAAGATCCATTTTCATAAGTTTTTGTAATGCAGCCATCATCATAAAGCCAACACCGACCTGAATAAATCCGCCGTAAAAACCTATTCCAGTCATTGCCAGCAAAACTTTCCAGTCAATAGTCAGATGGCTGTTAAATTCCGTTTGCTTTTTATTTGGAATCAAAATTGTGATTATGATTCCGATCATAATAATTGCGAGTAACTTACGGAACAGTTCGTCGCTGATGGTAACAGCTAATACAGCACCAAGTATTGCGCCCGGTAATGTGAGAGCAGAAAGGATCATACTATTTTTTAATTCGTAGTATTTTTCTTTCTTAAATGCCTGTACAGCAAAAACATTCTGAAATAATATTGCAACCCGGTTTGTACCGTTTGCCATTGCAGAATCTAATCCAAGAAATATCAATGTGGGGAGAGTTAACGAAGATCCGCCGCCGGCATTAACATTTATGAATGCAGCAACAGTTCCTACGGCAAATAATATTATTGCGGCTTCTAAATCAGACAATTAATATTCTCCTTAAAATCATTGTCTCTAAAATACAAATAAAGATATTTAAGCGAATAAAACCAATTAAGGTTTTCATTTATTATAAAATGAACTAATTTTAATTAGTTATAATTTCACTATTAAAAAAATCATTTATGAAGAAAATTTTCTTTCTTAGGCTTATTATAATTGTCATCTCTACCATAGTCTTTTTCAATTTCTGTTCACAAACTGATTCAGAAACCGACTATCTTAAAACAAATTATGATAAAACGGAATACCGGATTCCAATGAGGGATGGAGTTAAGCTATTTACAATTGTATATTCTCCAAAGAATAAATCAGAAGAATATCCAGTTCTTTTAATGCGGACGCCATATAACGTTGCTCCGTTTGGGGGAAATGAATTAAGAAGAATAATTGTTCCTTCGAAATCATTCATACGAGAGGGATACATTTTTGTTTTTCAGGATGTCCGTGGAAAGTTCATGTCTGAAGGTGATTTTGTTAATATGCGTCCTTATAAACCAAATAAAATTAATGATAATGATATTGATGAAAGCAGTGATACCTATGATACAATCGAATGGCTTATTAATAATATCGAAAATCATAATGGTAAAGTTGGCCAGTGGGGAAATTCATATCCCGGTTTTTATACTGTTATGGGTGCAATCGATGCTCATCCAAACCTTATTGCCGTTTCACCACAAGCCCCTATAGCTGACTGGTTTATTGGAGATGACTTTCACCACAATGGTGCATTTTCTGTTTTAATGGCATTTAATTTCTTCAAAACTTTTGGAATTCCGAGAGAAGAACAAACAACAAAATGGCCGGAGTCAATTCAATATCCTTCGCCTGATGCTTATACTTTCTTTTTGAATCTTGGTCCGTTGAATAATGTAAATAAAAATTATTTTAAGAATGAAATACCTTTCTGGGATTCACTAATGACTCATGGAACCTACAATTACTTCTGGCAGGATAGAAATGTTCTTCCACATTTAACAAAAGTAAAACCGGCAGTGCTTACTGTCGGCGGATGGTATGATTCAGAAGATCTTTATGGTCCATTAAATATTTATAAAACCATTGAGCAGAGTGATTCGTTGGACAAAAATACCATTGTTATGGGTCCCTGGACACATGGCGGTTGGATAGTGGGCAAAGGCGATTCACTCAACGATTTTTATTTTGGAAGTAATACAGCAGATTATTTCAGACAGAATATTCTTGAACCGTTTTTTCGATGTCACTTAAAAGGCGAAACTAATCCGAATCTTAAAAGTGCATATATGTTTGACACCGGTAAAAATGAATGGAGTAGTTTTGAAAAATGGCCTCCGGAAAACTCATTTTCTAGTGAAGTGTTTTTGAGTAGCAATGGTAAATTAACTTTCGAACCAGAGTTTGATAATATTGACTATACAGAATATATCGGTGATCCTTTAAAGCCCGTTCCATATACATCAAAATTTATTGACTCAAGAAGATTCTACAGACCTCAATATATGATTGAAGATCAAAGATTTACTTTTACCAGACCGGATGTAATTTCATTTCAGACAGAACCCCTCGAAGAGGATATTACAATTGCAGGACCAATAACAGCAGATCTCTTCGTTTCAACAACAGGAACTGATGCTGATTGGATTGTAAAGCTGATTGATGTTTATCCATATGATGCAGAAAACCCCGAAACAAATCCAGCTGAGGTTGAAATGGGAGGATATCAAAGATTAGTCCGTTATGAAATTATGCGCGGCAAGTTCAGGAATAATTTAGAATTTCCCGAACCATTTATCCCTGGTAAAGTTACAAATGTAAATTTCAATTTGAACGATGCTTATCATACTTTTAGAAAAGGTCATAGGATAATGGTTCAAATTCAAAGCAGTATGTTTCCGTTTTTTGACCGAAATCCTCAAACGTTTACAGATATTTATAACGCAGATTTAAAGGATTTTAGAAAAGCATATCATAGAGTCTATCATTCAAAAGAGAATCGCAGCAGGATTCTATTGAGAGTATTAAATTGAGTAAGAGAAGTTGAACAATAAAGATTAATTTAACATCAGGTGAAAAAATGAAAAAGTTAATATTACTATCTGCCATTTTAATTTCATTAATGGTTGAACTACAAGCCCAGGTATTTAAGAAAGAAAATCCGCTAGCACACACTTACTCCATTGTTGCACGTGATCCTGAAACCGGGGAGATGGGCGTTGCTGTGCAATCCCATTGGTTTTCTGTCGGATCGATCGTTGCATGGGGAGAAGCCGGTGTTGGCGTTGTTGCAACTCAGTCATTTGTTAATCCATCCTTTGGTCCGAGAGGATTAGAACTAATGAAAAAAGGTATAAGCGCAGAAGAATCACTTGATCTTTTAATTGCTTCAGATGAGGGAAGGGAATTTCGTCAGTTAGCAATATTAGATGTAAGCGGAAATGTAAAAGCCTTTACCGGAAATAAATGTATTGAGGGTGCGGGTCATATTGTGGGCGAGAATTACTCAGTTCAAGCTAATTTAATGTTGAATGATAGGATATGGGGTTTAATGTCAAGGGCTTTTGAACAAACTAAAGGTCCTCTTGCTGAAAGAATGATTGCTGCTATGGATGCAGCTCAAAATGCTGGAGGTGATATTCGCGGTCAGCAATCAGCCTCAATTCTGGTTGTTCGAGGGAATTCAACAGGAAATCTTTGGGAAGACAGACTGATTGACCTCCGCGTTGAAGACCATCCTCAGCCAATTGATGAAATAAAAAGACTGCTTAAAGTCTATCGTGCGTATGAACATATGAATAATGGTGATGTTGCAGTTGAAAAAAATGATATGGAACTAGCAATGAAAGAGTATTCGGCAGCAATGGCTATGTTTCCTGATAATCTTGAAATGAAGTACTGGACTGCAATTACTCTGGTTAATGTCGGTGAACTTGATAAAGCGCTTCCAATGTTCAAAGAAATTTTTTCCAAAGATGAAAACTGGAAAATTCTTACACCCAGACTTATTAAAAATGAAATGCTGATTGCGGATGAAGAAACGCTTCAGAAAATTATGAATGTGAACTAATAGCCGATATTATTTATCATTTAATGTAACGAAATAGCCTTGTTATTTGAACCCTGCAGAATTAATTTCAGAGTGAAATTATCGGATTTATGTTAGATGATCGAGTTAGAAACACATTCTATTGAGATAAATACAAAAGGAAACTGTCATTTAACTGATATTACAGAAAGGATACAATCTGTAATAACATCTAACAAGTTTATTGAAGGAAATGTAAGTCTTTTCGCCGTGGGTTCAACTACAGGAATAACAACTATTGAATACGAACCGGGCTTAATAAAAGATTATCCTGCTTTTTTTGAGAAGATAATTCCTTCTAATGTAAGTTATCAACATGATCAGACCTGGCACGATGGCAACGGTCACTCACATTTACGTTCGGCTTTGCAGAAAACTTCATTTTCAGTACCATTCAAAGATGGTAGCCTGCTTCTGGGAACCTGGCAGCAGATAATTTTTGTTGATTTTGATAACAGAGCACGCAGCAGAAAAATAATTGCACAAATAATCGGTAAAAAAGCTTAATATCTTTCAGGAAATATTATGATCATAAGATTCTTATTTTTATCAATTTTATTTATTTATAACTTCACTAATGCACAGGTCGTAACTACTGAACCAACTTATCCAATAGAAACGGACAGTATAGTAGTCTTTTTTGATGCTACACAACCAGGTGCGCAAGAACTGCTTAATTATCCAGGAGTTGTTTACGCTCATACCGGTGTGCATACAAATTTTGGCAATTGGCAGCACGTGATAGGTGACTGGGGAGTAAATAGTACACAGCCTGCATTAACCAGACTTGGAGCCAACCAGTATAAGTTAACCATCGGATTTCCACGTCAGTTTTATAGTGTTACAAATCCCGCAGAAATAATTCTTAAACTTGCAATTGTTTTCAGAAGTGCAGACGCATCCAAACAAACCAGACCGGATATTTTTATAGATCTTTTTCAGGAAGGCCTGAATACCATTGTTCAAAATCCTGAAATTAGTGTAAGTTTTGGTGATCCGCTTCGTTCACCGGGATTTGTAAAACCGGGTGAAACTGTTCCAATAAATATTTTTGTTGTAGAAGTCGGGACACAAATTCAAAGCTTAACACTATTTGTTGATGGAATCCAGGCAGCTCAATCAGGTACAAATCAATTATCATTTGATTTCATTCATTCAAATTATTCTGTTGGTTCGCATAATTTACTAGTTGTTGGTGTTGATACTGCCGGTCAATCCGATTCCACAGCCTTTATGATGTTTGTTAACCCTGACGTTCAAAATGTTCCTTTGCAGCTAGGTATTGAGCACGGCATAACTTATACATCACCTGTTTCTGCAACATTAGCTTTATTTGCACCGCTTAAGGAGTTTATTTATGTGATTGGCGACTTCAATGACTGGAAGGTTGATACTTCATTCTATATGAAAAAACATGAGGTTAATTCTGATAGTGTAATCTGGTGGATAAATATCAGCAATCTCAGCCCGGGAGTGGAATATGCTTTTCAATATTATGTTGATGGAAAAATAAGAACCGGTGATCCATACTCAGAAAAAATTCTTGATCCATCGAATGATCAGTTTATTGGACCGATTATTTATCCGGGCTTAAAACCATATCCGGCGGGAAAAACGTCCAGCATAGTAAGTATTCTTAATACAGGCCAATCACAGTATCAATGGGTTGTAACTGATTTTCAAAAACCGCCTAAAGAAAATCTTATTATTTATGAATTGCTGCTGAGGGATTTTATCAATCCGCCAACTTTTCAAAAACTGCAGGATACATTATCCTATTTAAAAAGCCTTGGTGTAAATGCAATCGAGTTAATGCCGATTATGGAATTCTCCGGAAATAATAGCTGGGGATATAACCCAATTTATCATGTTGCTGTTGATAAAGCATACGGCCCTGCAAACACTCTTAAAGCTTTTATTGATCTTTGTCATCAGAATGGAATTGCAGTTATTCTTGATATGGTTCTTAACCATGCAGATAATCTTTCACCACTTGCTATGCTATGGTGGGACGAAGCAAACCGAAGACCTGCAGCAAACAGTCCGTATTTTAATATACAGGCAACACATCCATTCAGTGTCTTCAACGACTTTAATCATGAAAGCGCGGCTACAAAATATTTTGTTGACCGTGTGAACAGATACTGGCTAGAAGAATTCAAATTTGACGGCTATCGTTTTGATCTTTCTAAAGGCTTTACACAAGTTAACAGTGGCAGTAATGTAGGATTATGGGGACAGTATGATCAATCCAGAGTAGATCTAATTAAAAGAATGGTAGATAAAATATGGGATTTTGATTCAACGGCTTATGTTATACTTGAACACTTCGCTGATAACAGCGAAGAAACAGTTTTTGCTAATTATGGTATGTTGCTCTGGGGAACAATACATTCACAATATCTTGAAGCTGCAATGGGATATGCTTCAAATCTGAACGGTGCTTCTTATAAATCTCGCGGATGGAATGTTCCGCACCTTGTATCTTATATGGAGAGTCACGATGAAGAAAGAATGATGTACAAAAATCTTCAGTTCGGAAATTCTTCCGGCAGCTATAATATTAAAAACCTTTCTGTAGCATTAAACAGGGTTAAACTAGCTGCAGCGTTTTTCTTTACTATTCCCGGACCAAAACTTTTCTGGCAATTCGGTGAGATGGGTTATGATTATTCAATCAATTATCCGTGTATGACTGATGCTTGCCGTACAAATCCGAAACCAATACGATGGGATTACCTTAATGATGATAGAAGATCAAATGTTTATAAAGTATTCCAGGCGTTGATAAACATAAAAAAGGATTTCGAAGTTTTTAGTACGAATGACTTTGCGCTTGATGTGAGCGGATACGGAAAGAAAATTGTTTTAAGACATCCTACTATGGATGTTGTTGTCATTGGTAATTTCTGGGTAAGTCCGTTAACCATTACAGCTAATTTTACACAAACAGGCAAATGGTACAATTTCTTCAGCGGGGACAGTATTGATGTGATTGATATTAACACTCAGTTTTTACTTGAACCGGGTGAATTTCACATATTTTCAACATCTCAGCTTCCAACACCTGAACCTGGAATATTATTAGAAGTTGAAACTGTAGAAAGCGGAATTGTTACTGAATACAATCTTGCCCAGAACTACCCAAATCCTTTTAATCCCTCAACATTAATTGAATACCGCATTTTAGAGCCCGGTAAAGTTTCGCTAAAAATATTTGATGTTCTTGGAAGGGAAGTAATAACACTGGTTAATCAGGAACAGGGAAATGGGATTTACCGTGTGGAATGGAATGGAGACAACAACTTTAGAGTTAAAGTAAGCAGCGGCATTTATTTTTATCGTATAGAATCAGGGAGTTTTGTAGAAACTAAAAAGATGATGCTGATAAGATAAAGTTTGCTGGAATATTAAAATGATGAAATATTGTACTTTAAAGTGATTGGATAATTAGGAAACTTGACTGCAAGAGTGATTAGACTAATAATTGATTGAGTTAACAATCTATTTTTTCTACTCTTTTAACCTTGTGTCAGACTCGGATTTCTCTGTGGTAAAATTTCATTCCAGTAATAATTTTTTATTCATCCCTTTGTAAGCTCTGCAAGAATAATTGCAGCAGCTGAAGCAACGTTTAACGATTCAGCTTTTCCTTTGCCGGGAATGGTTATCATTTCCTCAGCCATCCTTAAAATTTCAGGTGAGGGTCCGGAAGATTCATTTGATAAGACTAAAACACTCTTTCCCGGTTTATTATATTTAAAGATATTCATTCCATCCAGATTGCTGCAAATAAGTTTAAAACTTTTTTCTTTTAATAATTGCAAATACTTATCTGCATTTTCTAAAATATTAAGATGAAATATCGAACCCATTGAAGATCGTATAACTTTTGGATTTAAGTGATCAGCAGAATTTCTGCTCAATAATACTGATTTGATTCCAAACCAGTCACAGGTTCTTAAAATCGTTCCCGCATTTCCGGGATCAGATATATTATCCAGATAAACGATGATATTTCCCTTAGTGAATATATCCTGCTCAAATTTATTTTTCCGTGTTTCAAAAACAGCCGCAATACCCTGCGGAGATTTTGTATCAGAAATCTTTTCGAACTCCTGATTCTTAATAACCTCTAATCTTATATACCTTTTCTTTATAACCTTTATAAGATTATCATTACCATTAATAAAATCATTTGTAGTTAGAACAATTTCACAGGGAAATCCTGAGCTTAATCCTTCAGAAACTATCTTTTCTCCTTCGGCTAAGAATTTGTTCTCCAGTCGTCTGAACTTCTTCTGATTAAGAGAAGCGAAATATTTTAGTTCATTTTTTGTTATCATAGCAAAGGTTTGTAATTCTGAGATTTGTTTTCTCCCTGATCTTTTTCAAGCTGACGTATATAATCCCAGCTGTATATTCCTGTATTGTGCCCGTCTTTCCAGGAAATCTGAATTGCATATCCGCCAACAACTTCAATACTTTTAACTTTGTACATTTCAGGCGATAAAACCTGAGGTTTTGGCGGACGATAGGTTCTAAGCAATATTGTTTCTCCCTTACATCCCGCACAAGGACATTCATCCCGCATATACTTTAGCGAAAGTGTTGTTTCTGAGTCGTCATTCCACTTGATCACCAATTTATCTTTATCGGCAATTTTTATTTGTTTTGGCTGCATAAGTTCCGATTTATTTTTAATAACTGCTCAAATATAAAGATTTGTTCATATGGTTGTAATGCATCTTTTGTTAATCAGTGCTATTTTTACCACTGAAATTATTTTAATGTTTAATTTATAATGACTATAGAAATAGTACTTTTTTTTGTAATTCTTTTAGTAAATGCATATTTAGCAGCTTCCGAAATTGCAATCTCCACTTTTGGGGAAAATAAAATTGCTGAAATGAAAGATGAAGGAGATAAAACCGCCGGACTTTTTGAAATCTTTCTTTCCAAACAGGAAAATGTTTACGGAACCATTCAATTTCTTTACTCCGGTTTTACAGTTTTAATAGTGATCCTTGGCTATATGATCATTTCTGATTTATTATCTCCATCATTATGGGATGGTTACTATCAGATAATTTTAATAGCCGCAGCAGTAGTTATTATCACAATAATACTGATAATATTTAATATTCTTCTGCCTAAAGCATTTGCATTCAAATATCCGGAACAAATGGGGAAGAGTTCAATCAGAATTCTTCTTGTTCTGTCTAAATTTCTGGGATTTGCACCTGCATCAATTAATTTTATCAGCAATGTTTTATTGCTGCCCATTAAAGAAAAAACTAATTTCTCACAGATGCGTCCATCGGAAGATGAAATACTTGACATTATTTCAGAAGGAGTAAAATCAGGCACACTTGATGAGTCGGAACAGGAGATAATAGAAAACATATTTGAGTTTACTGATCTTCGTGCAAATGAAGTAATGATCCCAAGGACTGAAATGGTTGCCATAGATATTGCTGAGAGCGATACAAAGAATATCGAAGAAATCATTAAATCAGGATATTCATTGGTCCCTTGTTATGAGGATAATCCTGACAATATTATAGGTGTGCTTCACGCAAAGGATGTTGTAAAAAACATAATTGAAAAAAATGATATACCGTTAAGAAAACTTATCCGGCCTGTTTATTTTGTGCCCGAAACAAAATTAATTTCTGAAATTCTAAGGGATATGCAGAACCAGGGCGAGCGTTTAGCAGTAGTTACAGATGAATACGGCGGCACTGAAGGCGTAATCACGATGGAAGATATGCTTGAGGAAATAGTCGGTAAAATTAAAGATAATACAAAAGGTGATATCCCTCAGTACAGCCTGCTTCAAGATGGAAAATATTATGTGCTAGGCACAATGCACATAGATGATTTTAATGAAATATTTAATTTCAGCTTGCCGGAATCCGATGAATATAATACTGTGGCAGGATTTATAGGTGATAAAACAGGTAAAATATTAAACCCCGGAGAACAGTTTGAGTATGAAAGACTTGTATTTGAATTAATGAAAAAGATCAGGCAGAAAATGGTACAATTCAAAGTTTATTCAAAAGATGGAAATTTTGGGGAAAAGAAAAATCTTAGCAGAAGTTAAGCTTATTAATTGAGGTTAATGAAAAAACTTTTAATTACATCCGTAATAATTCTTGGAATCTGTGCTTACTTGTTCTGGCCCGAAAAAGTAATTACTTATCCTGAAGGAATGACCGCACCGGAACAACCGGTTCAAACGAATTTATCTGCTGTTAAAGAATGGGAAAAGAATGAATTCATGTTTAAAGCTTTGGCAGAATATAAAATAAAAGCAAGAGTTTTGAGCAGAAATACTTTCTCGGTAGGTAAGGAAAGTAAAATTTCTCCTGTTGATTTTGCACTTGGCTGGGGACCGATGTCCGATCAGGCGGTAATTGATAGAATAAAAGTAACTCAAAGAAACAGATGGTATCGCTGGGAAACAAATTCTTACCCAATACCCCGAAATGAAATAATGAATAACAGTGCTAATATTCATATAATACCTGCGGATGATTTAATTGATAAAAAACTGAGCAAGGTTTACAAGGGCAGTCTCATAGAAATGAAGGGATACCTTGTTGAAGTAACAACAGAAGACAGGTGGTTCTGGCGAAGCTCATTAAGAAGAGATGATACAGGGGGAGGTTCCTGTGAACTTATCTGGGTTGAAGAATTGATTATTCTGGATGAATAATCTCAGTAATTGTGGGTTAAAACAATCCTTGCACAGTTAAGCAAAATATCTTAATTTTGCGTACCAAAAATGCTGGTGTAGCTCAGTTGGTAGAGCAGCTGATTTGTAATCAGCCGGTCGGCGGTTCAAATCCGTTCACCAGCTCAAGAAAACCCTTAAAACAGATTGTTTTAGGGGTTTTTTATTTTCAAGAATTTTAGTAATCCCGCTGATGATGTAGCGACTATGTAGCGACTTTTCCTGCCACAACCCCAAATTATTAGTTATTAGATTATTTGAATTAATTAATTGCATAGTACAGATTTAAATTAGCCATCATTTTTTATACTGTCAACTAACAACAGCGTAATTTTTCCAGGCTGATATATTACTGCAAATTCTTTTCCTACTTCAAAGCCCGAATTTTTAAGCTGTGAGTTTTTAATCTTGATCTGAGGGACTTTTTTATAGTCCCTCTGTGTTTGGTGTGAAGATTCATAAACTTTCATATTATAAACCCCTTTCATCTTCTTCATAAAATTCCTTGCCGCAAATTTCACATCTGGTTTTACGGGCAATGATGATATTATGAAGTGAGTTTAACGAGTGTGTAAGTTCCAGGATTTTAAGGTTATCCTTACACTTATGCTCAGGAATCCAGTTTCTTTTCTGGCATTCTTCAAAGAGCAGCTTTAAAGTTTTGTCATCGTTCATATTTATTCCTTTCTATTGGTGAATCAGGGCACTTCGCCCCGCAAAAAAAACTTTTTTGCCCCTTACCAACAGAAGGGATGATTTACTGATAGAAGGCAAGTTGAAAATGAATGCCGATAACGTAGAGCTTGGTATTCAGTTTTTGACTTGCCCTTGTTAAGATAATACGACCAATGAATGTGCAGCTGGAATGAACAGATACGATTACCATACTTAAATTGAAACTAAAGGGGCAAAAAACTTTTACTGGCTTTGAAGGGATTGCTGTATTGAGGATTATTGAAATGTTAAAGGTATGCGATAGCAATACTTTTAACGCTAAAGGAAAAATGAGAAAAAATATGCCTGTGGAGCGACATCAAGTGCGAAGCCTGCTAAAGCAAAAAACAAAATAGGCGAGCACGTAAAGAGCGGAACAGGTTTATTTTTGGTAAATAGTAAGTATGTTTTTATTTTTGAAATGCAGCTGGTAGAAGGTTTACCCCCAGACCTTTTATCAGGGCAAGCCCCGGCTTCGGCTGGGGTTCTTTATTTTATAGGGGTTTGAGAATGTGTTCTAAGAACATTTAGATAATTGTTAAGCTTATCCAAATCCTGATTACAATCCATACAAGAGCAATTTTTTACTTCAAGTTCCTTAATTCTATATAACGTTTCTGCATAGACTACAGACCAATAATCCTTATCATTAACGGAAATATCACGACGGAATAATTGCGAATAAAAGGCTTTTTTCTTCATACCATACAAATGTATGTATTACTATTATAAATTAAAAATTAACAATTATAAGCTAGAATACTGGTTAGTTTTGAGAGCGATGAGGAACGGAAAGGAGCGTTGACTCTGAACTTGTGAAGAGTCAAAAGCGGAGTGCAGAGACGAAGAGTGAGAAAATTAACACTAAATGCAAAGGTTAAGTAAAATGACAATAACAAAATTAGTTACGAAACGAAGCCGCCCTGTAATATAAGGGCGGCAAGTGAAGTAATTTATTTTGGACAGGATGTTTATGCTAAGAGCACACGTATCAGTATGTCAGAGCCGACTGCAGAATCCATAGCATAGCCTTCAAGGAAGCCAGTAGTTTGAGGAATTGCTACTCCATCATCGAATGACTCAATAGGATCACCAACGTTAACAGCATCACCTGTTACTACGAGGGCAATGCCTTTTGCCATTACAGGCATCATTTCATTAAATGAAGTATCAGCATAGCATACCCCAAGGCTTTTGTAAGCTTCACGACCATAATTACCATCGAAGTGAACAAAGCGGTGTTTAAAAATGCCACTTGAATTAGTGCACTGAACTGATGTAATTAATAAGGGTTGTTCGGTTTTCATTATTTACTCCTTTTCTTAGTAGAATTTTCTGGTTGAGATTTAGTATCGGTTTTCTGTTCAGAATCAATTGGAATTAAATATGCAGAAAGATCTTCAGAATCTTTTTCAGATAGCGTTACTTCCGAACCTTCCGAAATTAGTTTACCGTTAAGCATTAAATCTGTGTTTTTAAGTTTATATGTTTTCATTAACCTCTCCCTAGCCCTCTCCTTGGTAATGAGAGGGGATTATTGTATTAAGCATTAGTATCGTTAATTAGGTAACCAGCATCAGCTCCTACGACTTTAGGAATGAAGATGTCTGTGTTTCTTATGATTTCAACTTTACCTGCCTCTGAGTAAGTATCAACAACAGGATTGTTTTTCTTTCTGAGTGTATATGCAAAAGCAGGTTCGTAATAAGAACGCGGAACATCCTTATTAGCTTTTGGTACATAGGCTATTACAACATTATCAGACCAGATGTCGGTGAATACGTCTGCATCGGTTGAGTAGACTGAATCGCCTACATAGAGTTCATCGAAATCAAATAATGATCTTAGAAGTTCCGGTGTTACAATAGCTCTTTCAGTGTATTTAATCCTTTCGTGAACTGCAGGATGGTTCTTTAATGCGTTATACGAAGATGCACCCATAATGCAAACATTAGGACGTTGTGCAATCTTACTTCTTACCGCTTCTTTTGCAGTATCAAATATTACAAATGGATTAGAAGCAGTGTTTGTAAACTTATCGCCTGCAGCAAGAGTGACTTTATTACCTACAGGATAAGTAGCAAGGTTTTGAGCAATATCGGCAGCGAGTTTTTCCAGGCGAAGTGAAATGCCGTCAGTTACTACAGTAGTAGCGTGAAGTTTCAAAGGAAGTATATCTTCTTCCTGCTCACGGTAATCAATAGGATATTCAAGATCGTGTTCAGTAAGAACAAAATCAATTTCAGTTCTGTTCTCAGGATTTATCCTATTGGACCTTGCCCGAATTGCTCTTTCGGTGTTATAGATTTTGAAAGCTTCCTTTGTGAACTGAGGTATCTTTCCGCCTTCCTTAGCTACAGGAACTATGGGAAAGATTTTGGTTGCAACGTGTGCAGCATTGTTGAAGCCACGTGCAATATTGGTTAATACAGGATCTACGACCCTCTTTTTAAGAAGTGTGCTCATATTAGTACTCCCATTTATAGTTAATGATTAGTTGAAATTCATTTATTCATTATAGATTTAACAGCAGCGAGATAACTGATGCTGTCCTTCTTCATTAAGTTTAAAGCTTTTTTATGAAGTGCTTTTGATTCTTCATCTACAGTAAACCCGGAAAAATCTTCATCGACTGAATTGCTTTCCTGCTCAGGCTTTTCAGCAAAGTTTTCAAAGTGAACAATTTTAGGAAAGGAATTAACAAGATCAGTAAGAAGAATATTTAAGTCTTTGTTAAACTTTTCCTGAGAGAAGTTTGAACTAAAGTTTTGAGCTTCAGCGAAATTTGAAACTGCAAGTAGTTTATCCTTAATAGCCGGAGTAAGAGAACCTGCCCCCAGTTTGTTTTCTAATAGGCTCTCAAACCCGGACTTATCAATTTTAGATTTTAATGAATTTATTTCACTTGAAAGAATATCGAACTTACTTTGTAATTCTGTGTTTTCATTTTCAGAAAAGTTATTATTCATCTGCTTGATGGTTTCAGATATTTCATTTAACTGAAGTGTTATATTATTAAGCGTTGAAATTTCAGGAGATTCAATAGTTGATTTTTTACTTTCAGACTTATCCTCAAAATCGAATTCAATTACAGTAGAGGAAGGCTGTGAGAATTGTATATCAGCTAAACCTTTGACTGAGGGAGCGGCACCACCGAGAAAACCAACGTGGCGAAGTTTGCCTTCGGGCGTAAGAGAAATGCTTCGTTTTTTATATCTGCCTTCCTGAACAGCTGAAAGAAATTCTGGGTGAAGTTTATCTTCGGGAGCATCAGCAACGAGTTTACCATCTTCTGTAACCTCAAGAGAAGATACCCAGCCGTAGGCGGGGGAGTTATCTACCGGATGACCTATGACAATGGGTGCTTCATCTTCAGCCGGGTTGTAAGACTGAGCAATGAAATTAAGATCGTCAAGAGAATAGTTTTTAGTTATCCCCTTATCGGAAGTGTGTGAACCGGTTTTAAATATTTCGAATTTCATCGATTTTACCCTCATTTATGATTATTAAATATTTACCATACAAATGTATGTCCCTATATGTAAAATACGGCAAAATCTTGTAAAAGTCAAGAAAAAACAGTATATTACATTAGGGAGTAAGGTGATTTATTTATATTACCTAATATTATAAGGAAAAATATAGTATTACCCTTACAAAGTTACGAAATTATATTGATAAAAACAAATAAATTAGTTATATTTGTAATAACAGTTTACTATATTCTGTAAAATGGGTACTTAACCTAATAATATTAAGTTTGGAGGGAAAATGAGGGCAAAAAAAGACATACCAATTGAAATGCAGGTTAAAAAGCTTGCATCCTACGGATTAACCAATAAGGAAATAGCTGAAGCTTTAGGATTTGACGATTCCACCCTTAAAAGGAAATTTGAGAATTTTCTGATAAAAGGGAAAGCTGATCTCAAACAAAGATTAAAGAGGAAACAAATATCAGTTGCACTTGGCGGAAATGTGTCAATGCTTATCTGGTTAGGGAAACAATATCTTGGTCAGGCTGATAAGAGTGAAGAGACTGGTGATCTGAATATTGTGCTTACCAAGAAACGAATTGAAGCCGAGCAGAAGAATGAAAATAGTTGATCTTGAACTTCAGTATCACCGTAACCAGGAAAAGATATTCTTTGAAAGTGATGCAAGGTATAAGGTCATTGCCAAGGGACGAAGGTTCGGGCTTACGAAGGGTTTTGCAAATTATGTAATTGAACAGATGCTTAATGGTGTTTCACCTGTTCTTTGGGTTGATACTATTTACGGAAATATAGAACGGTATGTTGAAAGATATTTTATTCCTGTCCTGAGAAAGCTGCCAAGAAAATATTGGAAGTACAGAGCCAATAGAACTGAATTACGAATCGGCAATTCTGTTTGTGATTTTAGAAGTGCGGATAATCCTGAAAATATTGAGGGCTTTGGTTATGCTTTAATTGTTATCAATGAAGCTGGTATAGTACTTAAGAATAGAGCATTGTGGAATGAATCTATTCTTCCAATGATACTGGATTATAAAGCGAATGTACTTATTGGCGGAACGCCAAAGGGTAAGGTTGTTAAGCGGAGTAAGGAGAAGCATCTATTCTTTGAACTGTATGAAAGAAGAAGCCCCCTCCTTAATCCTCCCCCTAAGGGAGAGGAAACAGGAAACACCCAAACAGAAAAGTATAGTGAATGGCAGTCATTCAATTTTTCCAGTTACGATAATCCTTTGATTGATCCGAATGATATTGATGAACTTGTAACACAAATATCGCCGGCACTTAGAGATCAGGAGATTTATGGGAAGTTTATTGATAAGGAATCTTCAGGGATTATTAAACGAGACTGGTGGCGGTATTATGATGATGAAGCATCTCTTACAAGACAGCGTGTGTTCAAGAAGGTGCAAAGCTGGGATACTGCTTTTAAGAAGAATCAGGAGAATGATTATTCTGTCTGCACTACCTGGATGGTTTGTGAGAGTGGTTATTACCTGCTGGACTTGTGGAAAGGTAGAGTTGAGTTTCCGGAATTGAAACGTAAAGTTGTTGAGCTTCATAAACTGCATAGTGCTAATGAAATACTTATCGAAGATAAGGCAAGCGGGCAAAGTTTAATACAAGAGTTACAACGTGATACTGCATTACCTATTAAACCAATTAAAGTAGTTGAAGATAAGATTGCAAGGGTTCATAGTGTTACTCCGCTTATTGAAGCGGGAAAAGTTTTTCTTCCACAAAACAGACACTGGTTAAGTGAGTTTATAAATGAATGTGAAGAATTCCCGAATGGTGAATTTGATGATGTGGTGGATTCAGTAAGTCAGTTTTTGAATAATGTAAAGACAAGTAATCATTCAGATTATAAGGGAATCATACATATACCACGCGGAAAGATTAAAACAAAATATTATAAGTATAGAAAGCCCCACCCCTAACCCCTCCCCAAAAGGGAGGGGATTTATTTAGAAATATTAAAGGAGAAATAAAATGGCAAGCAGAAGTTTATTTTCATCAGTTGCAACAAGAGATAAGTTTGAAGATGCAGCATCGAAGATGCTGAGTGTGCTGCCTGATCCAGATAAGATATTTATCGAGAATAATTACAATTATGATATATACCGGGATCTGCTGATTGATCCGCATTTAATGGCGACAATACAGCAGCGAAAGATGCAGGTGATGCAGATGGATTATAATATTGATTACAATGGTGAAGAAAAGATTAAAGAAGATGTTGAAAATATTTTTAAGAAATTACCTGTTGGTGAAATAATCAGTGATATAATGGATGCGGTATTTTTTGGTTTTGCTGTTCAGGAAATCCAATGGGATAAGGATGGAAACAGAATTGTACCGAATAACCTATTAGGCAAACCACAGGAATGGTTCATCTTTGATAAGAAGAATGAACTGAGATTACGAAAGTTTCAGCACGGTTATTATATGTTTGAAGAAGGTGAGAAGCTTCCGCCGTTTAAGTTTGTACTTACACAGCATAAACCTACATTCACTAATCCTTATGGCGAAAAGATATTGAGTAGGTGTTACTGGCCTGTCCAGTTGAAGAAGGGCGGTATTGAGTTCTGGCAATTGATGATGGAAAGATACGGAATGCCTTACCTTATTGGGCGTTATCCGAATACATTTACTGCTGCACAGAAAGCTGAGTTCCTGGAACATCTTCAGGATATGGTTAAAGATAACATAACAATATTTGAAGAGAATCTTGGAATTGAGATTAAGGAAAGTCCGAAATATGAAGTTGGACAGTTGTATGAAAACTTAGTGAAGTTCCATAACAGGGAGATAAGCAAAGCGGTTTTAACCGTGACGCTTACTACAGAGATTGAACGGACAGGCTCATATAAAGCTGCAGAGATACATAAAGAGATGCTTGAGTTCCTTGGTATCAGTGACAAGAAGCTTGTAGAATCATCACTGAATAAGCTGATAGATTATTACTGTGAGTTAAACTACGGCTCGATTGAAAGACCGAGAATTATACTTAGTAAGAAGCAATCAGTAGTTGAAGAAAGTGCAGACAGGGATAAGAAGCTGGTTGATATGGGGGTTAAGTTTACTAAGGATTATTTTATGAAGAGATATAATCTTACTGATGGTGATTTTATTATTCAGTAGGCAGGCTTCAGTCTGCAGTAGGCAAAAGGAAAGTAGATCAGTGTTGCACAATGGAAGCGGAGCAAAGTTACGTCAGCACGAAGTGCCATGTAACTTTGTGGAGCGGAAGGTTAACTGACAATGTTCCGTGCCGAGTTTACATAATGCCACATTATATGACACAAGATAGAAAGAAAAGGTACGGTTAAGATGATAAACCGTGCTCAGATAATGTTCATTATGTAATACTGGCTGACTATGTATCGACCTGTTGAGTTCATCTAACGTAAAGAAAACACTATTCTTCTTCTCTAGGTAGTGAGACAAGAGTTAAAAACTTTTGGTTGTTGAAGCATCCCGGCTTTTAAGTTTGCGGGATTAGTTTGTGTTTTAAGCCAAAACAAAAAACAGATTAAAAACGCAAACAGCAAACTGTGCTTTTAGCGGAATGAACGAAGTAGCGTAATGGAATGGAGTGACAGTGAACTGAAATTAAAGAATGGAGTGGAGCAGTCACGATGCCAAAACAAAATTAAATCCGTGACTGCGGAACGGAATACCGAAATAATCTTTGCAGTAGAACTGTCACGCAATGGAATGAAGCGGATGAGAGAGATGAGTTAAATGCAAAAGCTTCGTCGAGCAGGGGATTAGGAAGTTTTTAGCCTTGTCAGGGGTTGGTAAGGGTTGTTGAATTGTCTTTTAATCAATACTAGCCCAGGCATAATTAATGCTATTTGTGTTTTTCTTGTTAAGAATAACAATATATTAGAATATGACTTTTGAAAAAATTGCTGAAAATAACAAATGCAAGTGTCTTGATAATACTTCTGAAGATACTAAAAATAAATACTATCGAGTATTAAAAAAGGGAAATGCAGAATTAAATGCGCAGGATTTATTGACTAATTATGAAAATAATATAAAACCAAAATTTGATAATTGTGAGGGTATATGTTCAAATAGAGCATTATCATTCGAAATAACGAATGATGAAGTTAAAGAAGTTGTTTTGGATATACTGCGCACAAAGTTTGGTATAACACCAGGATTAAAAAGTAGATTTGCTACTTTGATAAAATTTGAACAAGATGCAGGAAAATTAAAACAATCTGGAGATGATAAGTACCATTATGATTTTTATAAAGATGATAATTTTGATATGACGAAAGTTGAAATTATAGAGACAATTGATTTGGGACAGCAGAATGAAGGTTGATGAGAAACATTTAATTAAAAGTAAATTACCATTAATCAATAAGGCGTATAAAGCTATAATTACTGATGATGAAGATATACTTTTTATTGGGAAAAATGAATATAATAATAAAATTATAGGCAGTTTACTTGATATTAGTCAAGAAGAAAGATTATTATCTTATTTGCATAGCATACCAAATGATAATTTATATTTTGATTTTTTAAATAGTAAAATATCTTACAGTGAATATTTGAGAACTGTTGAGAATCTTTACGTTATTAAACAAAATTTTGATAGAAGTATAACACGTGTATATAATATTCAATATGAAGATATAGTATCTGATTACTTACCAATAGAGAATACTTTTTGTCCCAAATATTATAAGGAGCATTCATATGATTATACATTAAACTTAAGAGGTAAAGAAGCAGATGAAAATAAAGGTGATCCAAGCAAAGTAGGGATGATACAAAAAAGATTCGCTGAATTCATAGAAGATAGGATTAAAAATCTTAAAGGATTTAATGTTGCACCAAAAGCAAATTTGGTCCCTCATACAGCTGGAAGTTTTAACATTAATTTCGAATTGGAGTTGCATCAAAAGAAATATAAAACAGATCTATTTATAACTAATACAAAACTGGATAGTTATATTAACGAAATGATAAGTTATATAGTTGAAAGTTTTCCAAGAGATAAAGAGTGTTTTATAAAAGATAATTATGAAGATTCAGCAAAAATAAAATCTTTAAATAAATTGTTTATTGACTTATATAGCCAGGCGAATATTGATGCACCGGAGGACGTTAGTACAATAGTTAAAGAAGATATATTAAAAGCTGTAAGTAAGATTGAAAAAATAGTTGAAGATATGGGCGAAAGTTATGATAGAATTGAAATATTAAATGGAAAAGAAAATTATGAAGTTAGGTTAGGATTACTAGATAAGACTAACGTAACACAAATACTAAATAGTTTGGAAGAAATTGATATAGAAAAAAATGGTCTTAAAGAAGATGAATATTATAAGGATTATCAAGTTTATATTTATCATTTAAATACTAATACAAGAGTGGGAAATGCGTTAATAAAAAATGCGGAAAACAGCAATGAAATGTCTAAACCCAAAATAAAAATTATGGGAGATGAGATGCTTGAAAAAACAAAATACACTAAAAGCTTATACTTAAACCAATGGATAGATGTAAAGGCAAAGGCAAAAAAAATAGGAGAAAAATATAAAGCGTTAGAAATCGAATATGAAAATGAATAAAACTATAAAATAATATGGCTGATTATTATGTTCAGACAGAAAGGACGTTGTTAATTTTAATTATGATTTGCTCGGGCCAAAGATTATCAATCCAAACTTTAGCAGTAAAATAAAATAACACACCAATTATTAATAAGACCCACCATCTTCTTTTAACATATTTAATAATATTCTTCAATGTTTTACAAAATATAATTTATGAGTTTTAAAAAAGGCTTAAGTACTTGGGTGATTTCAATTTACTGAATTTCTACTTTGTGGTTTTTACAGACGGCATTGCTCAAGATTCTTTTATAATTATTTTTTGATTTAATTCATCATATTTATAATTAATAACTACACCCGAAATGATTAATTCAATAGCGCGTTCTATAATATCTAACGGTACAATAAACCATTCTCTTGGTGAATGCCGCATACCTTTTACATCAAAGATGTCAAAATTTAGGCAAGATTTGCCGAAAAAAGTGTGAATTAACAGTTCAAACTTTTGAGGATTTAAATTATAGCATTTATATGCTGAAACTATTTTAACCGGAGCCATAAGATATGTGGGATCTTTTTCAGCATTTTTAATTCTTTCTTCGACAGGAATGTTAGAGAAGCCAATTTTATATAGATTATCAATTGAAGATATTTTATCATTTTCACTGAGTGATTTAAGAATATATATAAAGCCCGACTCTTCGTCTTCATTTGTAATATTTTTAAAATTATTTTGCATCTGCTCATTAACAGCCACAGATGTGTTTGTAATGGCTTTACCATTAGCTAAAAGAATTTTATATAATGAACGATAAAGCATTTGAGATTCTGTACCGTTTTCAAAGATAATTCGGGTTCTTCCGTCTTTACGAATACGACTACCACTACCAAAACTTTGAACTTCTTCTTTGAAATCAACTCTTTCTAAATATAAAAGTACACCCTTGTGAACATAGAATTCACCAGGATTAAGATCATCTTGCTTAAATTGAATGAGGTGTCTTTGACTTTCTTTTAATTCCTTTTGTACCTGCTTGAATAAATGTACATAATCAGAAAAATTTTTGCAGGGTTTACGCCGGGCAACAAAATCTGTTTCTGCTCTATCGAAGTGCTTTGGTGTATGGTTAAAATCAAATAAACCAGCTGTATCATCTGAAAGTTCTTGAAAGTCTACGTCTTCAAAAATATCTTCAATTGAATTTATTTCTTTAGCATCCTCATATTTTATTTTTGGCTCTTTCACACTTTCTGCATTTGTATCTGGTAATAAGTTATAAATATCATATTGTTTTAGGACATTAACTTTTTCTAAATCATTGCGTAAAGTATTCAAGCGGGAAAAAAGAATACGCTCAATTGGATGATCAGAGTACCCCAAAGGTTCCATTCCATTTTTATCAACAAAATTAATTATCTCATTAAAAGATGATAAAAGAAGTTCATCAGCGGTCTTTTTATTTGATATTTTTAGTTTTGTAATTAATAAACCAAAAGGATCGTCAGCAAATATTTCATCAAGAATTTTTTCTTTATCCATTTGCTTCTTCACGTTTCCTTTTTTCTGCTTTTAAATATATAATACATTCTGCCATTCGTTTTTCAAGTGGATCATATGAATTGATATTGGGTTCCCTGCCATATTGCTGTCTAAAAGATTTGATCTTAGGCCAAAGTATTTTTGCTTCTTCAAAATTCATTTTAATACGGCCGGCTTCTATAGTATCCTGTATTATCTTTAAAACTTTTACAGTAACAGATTTTGATAATATCTCGTATGCCTTCTGGAATGGATTGATTTTATCAATAAGATCGATATGAAGATCGTCTATATTGATAAAAGTGTCAGCCAATCTTATAAATCGTTTATCTTCGCTTTCCTTTATTTCACCCATCTTAATTACCGAATCAACAACAACGTGCTGGCGAACTTCTTCTACTTCGGTTTCTGAGAGTTCAGGATACTTAACTTTAATAATTTTAGGAATGAGAACTTTATTCATCACTTCTGGATCGACATTGCCAGGCATTGCCTTTTGCATAGTAACATCTTGAAGAATTGCAGCTTTAAGGTCATCTAAATCTGTCTCAAGAATATCTCTAACACGTTTTGATGTGGGTTCTTTAAGGCCTCTAATTTTAATTTCGCCGGGTTCAGGTTTATCTTCATCAGATATTTTGGTTTTGAATTTCCAACTGGGTGCAAGTACCTGTTCCATAAGCAAAGATGCCGTTATTGCCTTTAGCATATTATTTACTGCGAGCTTAACTTCATCATCTGCAGCATCCGGTTGGGCAATTAAATTTGTAAATTGTGCGTGTGTTTTATTACTGCTGTCCCTTGTCGTACGACCAATTATCTGGATGATTTCAGTTAATGAGCCGCGATAGCCAACAGTAAGAGCGTGCTCACAATAGGGCCAGTCAAAACCTTCTTTAGCCATACCCAGAGCTATTATAAGGTCAATATCATCGAGAGATTTAATATTACGTAGGTAATTAACTATTTTATCTCTTTCTCTTTGTGTATCTTCAACCAGATCAGCTATTTTAATAATTTTTTTATCGTCTTTGCGTTCAACTAAAATAACTCCAGTTGCAGAATCTTGTTTTACCACACGGCCAATTGAATCAATTATATAACCAACTTCATTAATTTTATCCTTTGTCGATTCACCTGAGTTCACATTTGGTATATGTAGAATTGTCTTTTTATCAGTATCTAATACCTCAAGTATTGCATCGGTGTATTTGCCCTGATAGAAATGATAACCAATACCCAGTGACTTAAGATATTTATAACCATTTAACTGTTCGTAGTAATTGTAGGTTACTTTAGTGAATTTTATTTCATCTTCAGGAAGGAGGATCGGGACACTATCACCACGAAAGTAAGAACCCGTCATCGCAATTACGTGAGCTGACGATTTATTCATAATAGCCCGGAGTAATTCGCCTAATCGGTTATTTATATCTGCGGAAGCGTGATGAAATTCATCAATTGCAATTAGCGTATTATTAAATATTTGTTCATCAATTTCTTCACAAGCGAAGCGCAATGTGGCGTGCGTACAGATTAAAATTTGCTCAACATTTTTCATAAAATTATGAAAGGATTCCACTTTGCTTTTGCTGCCATCATTACCTGGTGTGCAAAGGTTATAATTATCGTTTGGGGACCAATCGGCAAAAAAGCCTTGTGATTTAAGATTAGTTTTTTCGAATGAACTGCCGATTGTTCTTTCAGGAACTGCAACTATTACTTTTTTGATGCCCTGATATTTTAATTTATCGAGTGCCAAGAACATTAAAGCACGTGATTTGCCTGATGCGGGTGGAGCTTTAAGTAAAAGATATTGAGCATCGCGGTTTTCATAGGCTTTAACTTGCATGTCACGCATACCCATTCTATTAGTATTTGTGCTATTACCTGTTTGAGCATAATTAAATTCGATAATATTTGGCATAATATTCCTGTTTTACCATTTTATTATTTAAACTCTTTTAGGCCTCTAAATTAATCTCATTTCTTTTTTCTTTTGCGGGGTTTCTTTTCTTTTGCAAAAAGTGTGTCCCGTTCATTTTCTTCTTCAATCATTTGTTCGTAAAGTCTAAAGAGATATTCCAACCTTTCTTCATCACTATCAAAAGGTTTACTACGATAACATCGTTCTACTGCGAGGTCATTTAGACGATGAGCTTCTTTAAGTCCTTCCGGCATTTTATCGGGATTGTAAAGTTCGGCTAATGTTTTGGCAGGGTGTTTTTCGCGTTCTTCCAGGATGCGGAATGTTGTTTGCGTTAATTCTTGTTTGCGTTGATCTGAAATTTGTGGGAAGGGGAAAGTATTGTACACAATATCTTTAGAATATCTTACTCTTTCTTCCAATTTACCACCTACTGTTATTAGCCAAATCATATGAAGTTTTGATGTAAGAACTGCGAGTAACCAAGGCTGGGGATTATATATTACTTGAGCAGCATTATTGACAACTGTACCTTTCTTTAAGAATCCAATTGGAATAAATTCTCTATTCTCTGATGAAGTTGCTGGAATTATTATTAAATCTTCTTCTTTGTACCTGTTTTCCCCAAAACGATAAGGGATTTCAGCTAATTTCCTTGTTGCATTTCGTTTGCTTTCAAGCCTATAGTTTCTAACTTTTTTTATTCTTTCATTTATAATGCTAAACTTTTTAGCTTCATTTTCATTTTTTTCATCTATCCAGAGGCAGTATCTTTTACAGCCATAAATAAAATCTTCACCGCCATACATTTCTTTAATGAATTTAGTTACCTTGGGATCTTCTGAAAGAAACGTTTTTAATTCACTTTGAGAATTAAAAATTAGATTACCACCTTCATTTGGCATACTACCAAAACTCATTTCAGGAAAATCAGAAAGTGGATTTGAGCGACGATGAATAATTGAATTGTTGCCTGAAATTAGATAAACATTTATTCTATTTACTTTTCTGACCAGAATATCAGAATGTATTGTTTTGGAATCATTTGATTGATTTGATAAACCAACTATTACTACAGTAACGCCGGCATTATATTTCGCATTATTAGACCATTTAAATGAAGTATGTGCAAAATAAATTTCAATATCCATCTCGAAGATACTTGGCCATAAAAGACCTACTTGAATGCCCTGGCAAATAGAATTTGTTGAAACAAATGCAAGTTTGGCATTACTATTGGCAATATAATATGCACCTTTATAAAACCAACAGGCTATATAATCTAAATCCCCATATTTTTTAAATGATTTAAAAACAAAAGCCATATCAGCTTTGTGATGAGTTTCTTGCACCCTTGCGCCCAAATAAGGTGGATTTCCTAGTACAAAAATCTCATCAGCTTTTTCTTTGCAACAAACTTTTTCCCAATCGATACGGCAGGCATTGGCGCAAACAATATTGCCTGCTTCTTTTAAAGGCAATGTTGGATTGGTTTTGCCGAAAACAGCCAAGAATTCTGTGTTCATTTGATGTTCGGCAAGCCAGAGAGAAAGTTTAGTTATTTCGTGAGCAAAATCGTCAATTTCAATTCCGTAGAAATTATTTAACTGTATCCGTGAAAATAAATCAACCTGAAATGATGAAGCCAAAGACATCTGAGATTTGGGAATAAAGGAAAGCTGCTCGCGTTTTGGATCAAAGGAACCAACTTGCTTTTGTAATAGAAGTAACTGCTGTATAATTTTTATTTCTAGCCTTCTTAACTCCTTATAAGCAATAATAAGAAAATTGCCACTACCACAAGCGGGATCGAAAATTTTTATTTTACCTAAACGCTTTAGCAGGTCATTCAATTTTTGAGGATTGTTTTCGTTTTTCTTAAAAGTTTCATAAAGATCATCTAAGAAAAGCGGTTTAATAACCTTCATAATATTAGGAACAGAAGTGTAATGCTGGCCAAGATTAGTACGCTGTTCTTCAGAAACAGCAGCCTGGAACATTGAACCAAAAATATCAGGATTTATTGCGGACCAATCCTGATCACCGCTATCCAAGATAGCACGTCTTGAGCTTTTGGTAAATTTAGGCGAAACTATTTTATCACGGAAAAGCCCGCCATTTACATAAGGGAAATTATTTAGAAATTCAGGAAGAGATTTTCTTTTATCTTCAGGCGTATTAAACACTTCAAAGAGTCTATCAAAATAATTGTTTAAATCACTACCATCTTCTAAAGTGTGTGAATCAATTGAGTTTGTAAACTGTCCTTCTTCAAAAATGTTTGTATCTTCTGCAAAAAAACAAAAAAGCAGCCTTGAAAGAAAAACATTTAAGTTGTGAAGAAAGTCAGGCGAATTATTAGGATTATCTTTTCTAATATCATCAAATAATTTGGCCATTTTTACGGCGGCTTTTACATCAGCGGGATTTTCATCTTGATGAAATGACTTTTCTATACCAGCCCAAGGAAGGAAAAAATCATAATGCTTTAGTAAATCATTAAATTCAATATCTAATCTATCGCTTGTTTTAGTATCGATGGCTAAAATTGTTGAATAGTCAGTAGCAATAATGAAACGCTCATTATATTTAGAAGCTTGCAACATTTCAGTTATCGATAAATGAAGGTCATTATTATTGACTATTCTGAAAAAAAGTTTCTTCTTCCAGATTAATTCATTTTTATTTTGTGAAAGGTTTAATGATCCTTTTTGCAGACGTGTTATTGAAGATTTTGGTAGTCCATAAGACAAAAGAAAATCATAGATGAATCTCTCTTTAGAAAAAGACTTAATGAGATTTTTAATATTTGATTCAATTTGTGAAATTGTCATTTGATAATCCGTTTTGAATCTTAAAGATTTATAATAAACATATATTATATGCAAAAAATTACAAATATGATTGAAAATTTAATTTAGGCTTACAAGCTGTATCGGCACCCCAGAAAGAGAAGATGAAAAAGGGGTGGAAAGAGTCATCGTGTATCAGAGTGTGAAAATAACATCGTTAAATTAAATAATACAGATGATTATTGAAAGAAAAAAGTGAGCTGGATTCTGGATTCCAACCTTCGGTTGGTAAACTGGATGCCAGGATACTGGATATTGGGAGCAGAAAATTAAATAGAATATGATAAGAGTTTGTGATTAAAGATTATCATGGCACATAGACACGACTGCACTTACCAACATTTGTATCAATGATAAATTTGCATTTACTGTACAAGATTTTATCAGGTGGATTGAGAGTTATTAAGCCTTCATCCTTAATAAAACTGGCTTGCTGCCTTGATGAAGGAAATTTTAGATCCCAAACGTGTTTTTTCTTGCGCCCATAGAAACACAAAAATAAATTTTTCTTAATAAAAACATTATTGATGAATATATTGTGATCCTGAGTGTTTACAATGTAAATGTGAAATATCTGCAAGCTATTATCATTAGCGTATATGGGTTCAAAACGAGAAATTTTTGGCTTTTTTGCTTTACGGCTTTGATAAGTCCAATAAAGTGTGAGCAAAACAGCCAGGAGTGTAATAACCTCAACCAATGAAATATTCTCAATCATAAATATAAAATTAAATATATTTTTTATATAAATATTCAATCTATTTAAATTATAAAAATTTTTATTTAGTTTGAGATTGCAATCAGGACAATGATTGAATGAACCAGCAACTTGATGGGGTGTGGAGTATAAGTAGTTCCATAATTTATTGGCAATTATTTTTTCTTATCACACAAATTTTAATTGAAATTCCACTTAATTTTTATTAAATTACTGGGAGTTAATTATAAAGTTTTAACATCACTTCTTCCTGTACACATCTGATCAATTAACTCGATAAAAAATAAATAATTACTGTATTTGCTGAACGATTAAATAATTTAATTTATCAACTTATACAAGGAGATTATGCGACAACGGTATAATCGAATCCTTACACTTTGGATAATCTCTGCTTATTTAAGAATAAGAAAGAGATTCAAGAGGGTAGTTCACGTATATTCATTTAACAAATCTATTGATCCCAGAGCAATGGCGAAGACGATCACATTGATAATCTGAGATTAACATCGGCTGAATTTATAATAAGAATTAAAAACTATTTTTAATAGTGCAGGATAAGTACGTTCAATTTGGAAGAGAATAATTTTTCAAAGTTGGAAAAATGATAAACCAGACGGCGGAAAAGAAGATGAATCTTGTCTTGCTGTTGACAAGATTAAATGAACTTACGGACTATTAATAAGCACAGAGGAAATGTTAGCTGATAATTTAATATTCAATAATAATGAGGGCTCAACAGATGGGAACTGATATACCAACACAAAATCAAATATTAGATGCATTAAATATTATTATCCAAAATAATATTAATTCTGTAAAAGAAATAAGCTGTGAGGATTACTGTGAAGAATATAAGGCTTTGGTGAAGAGAAATCAGACTGATAAGTATTATGAAAGTGTTGACCTGGTTATAAGACATATATTAAAGTTTTTTCCTGGTCCAATGAAACTAAAAGCAATTGGTGTAAAAGAATGGCAAACGTTTTTTGATAAGCTGAGTGAAAGTGCGCCGAGAGGTGTGCGGGTTTACTACCGGACAGTGAAGGCAATGATGAACAGGGCAATCAGTCTTGGATATATGAATTATAATCCTGTTGATAAAGTTGTAATAAAGAAGCTGCAGCAAAAAGAAAGACCGCATATAACTGAAACTGAGCTTGAAAAGGTGTTGACTATACTTTATGGATGGAGTATGAAGAAAGGCTGTAAGAAAGAAAAGATGAGGTCGCTGCTGCTAACGTATGATGTAAGCAAAACAGGATTTTATACGGGTATGAGATTAAATGAAATAATGAACCTGCGCTGCAGGAATGTTGATTTGAACAGCAGAATAATTACAGTCGGTGATGAACGGTTTACAACTAAAAGTAAGAAAACAAGAAAGATACCTATCAGCGATAAGATATATGAGCTTTTGGTTAACCGAATTTCTAAAGCAGGGAGTAAAGACAAATATGTTTTTGCTTACAGCGGGAACAAGATACTGACTAATGATTATGTGTCGAAGACTTTTAAGGATGCCGTAAATAAAGCAGGGCTGAACAAGGATATATGCTTTCACAGCCTTAGGCACGGATTCGGGAGTTCTTTGGTACAGAGGGATGTTAACATTTATCATATAAAGGAACTGATGGGGCATTCATCGGTGACGGTGACTGAAAGATACAGCCATAATAATTTAGATACGTTAAAAGAAGCAATAAAAAAATTTAATTAATAAAATGGAGGTAAGATGGGAAAGGGAAATTTAAGCGTCCAAGAGGCAGCAATAATATTTTTTGTAAAAATGAACTTTAAAGTCTTTCCACTAAGATTCAAAGATCCAGCAGTAGAAAGTATGAATAAGATTTATAATGAGTTTACTACTCTGAATGATGTTGAAAAGATGTTTAGCAGTGAAAGAGTAACTGGTGCCGGCATAGTGATGGGTTATAAAAATCTTAGAGGGATAGATATTGATGGAATAGATAACGTTGAAATATTAAAACAAGTTTTAAGTTTTATGGGATTGAAAGAGAATTATCCCTGGGTGGTACAAAGCGGAAGTTGCAGGGGTTATCATATTTATGTGTATTGTGATGATGAGGTTGATGGTTATCTTAGAAAAAATCAAGCATATTATAAATTTCTGTTCAAAGACCAAACATTGGGAAAGCAAATAGAACTAAGATGGGAAAGAAGTTATCTGGTTGCACCTTATTCCTTGCATCCAGAAGGGAAACAATACACTTTTAAAAACGATATGCCGGGGAGTATTCCGGTTACAGTAAGTATTGATAGAATCCTACAAGGAATTAATGCTTTCTGTGAATTGAAGCATAAAGGAAATGTCAGCGGGAGAAAATCTTTAACAAAAGCTGACACAAGGAACCTTGATGATGCAGTGGCCTATCTGAAAAAGCATAAGTTAAATTATGAAGAGTGGATACAATGCGGATTTGCACTTGCCAGTCTTGGTTATGATGGTAAGAAAAGATTTGTCGAATTAAGTACAAATGAGTTTTATAACGACGATGTAGATTTACTTGAAGGCAAGTTTGATTATTTATTAAGCAGATATGATCCATCAAAAATAACATTGAAAACATTATTTGGGATTGCGACTGAAAAGGGATATGAGCAGCCAAAATTAAGTAATGGGTTGAATATGAGGTTTGTGGAATTTGAATTGTGTGCATTAAGATATGATGAGGATGATCCTATCAAGAAAATAAAAATGTTAAGAAATTATGCCATTATGAGAAAGCTTATTGAGGATAAGAATATAAAAGAATTGACGGATGATGTTATTAAGGAAGAGATAGCGAAGAGTAATTTTGAGGAAAAATTGGAGCGAATAAGAAAAGATTTTGGAAAGATGCTCGACTTTATAACTGACATAATTGAAAAAGAGGGAGCTCAGCCAATTTGCAGGATTGGTGAAGATTTTATTCAAGATGTTTTCAATAAGAAATTTGATTATCTGACGTTTTGCATACTATCGGCAATTACAGCGATTCAAGGTAAACAAGCAAAGTATAAAAATATAACGAAGGAAAGATTAAGACTTGGAATAGCAGGTTATAAAAGTAAAATGGTAGCTGATGAAAAAAGTGCATTGAAAGTTTCCCTAATATCAGATCATAAAATAAGAGTACGAATAAATAAACTGGTAGCAAAAACAATTATCAGTGCCATCACAATATACCGTATTACAACATATTCTACGTTTTACAACCAAAATGAATTAGCGAAAATTTGTGAGAATAAATATTTAAAGGCTTTCAATAAGAAAAATTATCCTATGAATATCCAAAAGAGACTGAATAAACGAATAAGAGAAGTAAAGCAGAGAATAATCGGAGGCGAAAAAAAATTACTCAACCAAGTGGCCAAAGTATAGTGAGGAAGTGATTAGATAATAACTCACAGAAATTTAACACTATATATTACTTATTATTTTACTTTCTATATTATTTGGGATATTACTATTTATCTTACTTTGTATAAGACACTAATAACTTAAAGGCGCGATTTTCAAAAAATAACATTATGGAGGGATTACCAGAATGATCTATATGTGGAAAGAGGAGAGGGGACAACCATATTATAGGTTTCAGACTGAAAGCAGAAAAGCTGCTGATAAGATGAAAAGAAGACAGAATTTTAAGCTTGTCGGATGGGGGGTAAATTGCCAGGTTTGGGTATTTGTAGCCAAAATAAACAGGGGGGATACGGCGAAAAAGGTGTTAAAAACACTGTCGGGGAATGTTGTAAAATTTGATAAAAATGAAGATTTGTTTTATTCACCGACTGATTTATCGGATGCGGTAAAAGAGGCTGCGTAAAAACAAAAAAGTGCCCTGAAAGTTACGCTATGTTGTAGGAAAAAAACGGCCACAGGAAATTGCCGGATAAAACGGCACAGCGTATTATAATAATCAAATTGCATTTGATAAACTGCTTTGTGTTAAATGACTATATACCTGGGTGGTTTTTATATTTTCTTGCCCGAGCAATTCTTTAACTACATACAAATTTGCACCTTTCTGAACTAAGTTACTTGTGAATCTATTTGTTCTTCAATGATGAATCAATAATTTTTTTTAGAACTTTCAGATCAATCTCCTCCAACTTATTTATGTAAAGACAACCAGCACCCGTCTTATGCTTGCCGAGTTTTTGAAGGGCAGCAGCGTGTTCCTTTATGTTTATGGTAAGATGCAAGGATAGATTAGCTTTCCGGGGTGAGAAACCTATCTTGAGCCAATCAACTTCTCTGCCAGTTGCAGGACTTTTATATCTCTTATTGCCAAAACCAATAATTGAGCTGCTCCATAATACCGGTTCCTCACCAGAAGCTTTTTTCATCATTTCTAAGAGCACAAAACTGTCGTTACGTTTTTGTTCATCTTTAACACTATTGATAAATTCCGCCACGCTTGCAGAGGTTGGTTTTGTTTTTATTGCAGCAAGTTTTGATTTTTTTTCAGCCATTAAATTATTGCACTCGTGTAGTTAGTTAATGTAAATTTAAGAATCAGCTATTTATGTAAAACAATTTATAAAAAGAATTATCCGTCTTCAAGAAGCTGTGTAAAAATATAAACGGTACTTCTCAGAGGAGAAGTACCGCATTTGTTAGACTGCTTTGTGTGAGGTGACTATAAACCTGTGTGGTTTTAATATCTTCGTGTCCGAGCAATTCTTTAACTACATATAGGTTTGCACCTTTCTGGACTAAGTTACTTGCGAAGCTGTGGCGTAGCGTGTGGAAGTGAATATCATCGCTTAGCTTTGCGTCTCTTACTGCTGCTTTGAATTTTTTGCTGATAAAGTTTTCATTTAGTTTTATTCCTATGTAACGGTAAAAAACAAACGCTGTGTTTTGCTTCTGACGTGATAGTATTTCATTTACTTTGTTGTGAATGGGAATGATCCTTTCCTTTTTGCTTTTTGATTTGAAGGTAGATGAGTTTTTAATGATGATGATGTTTTGTGTTGTGTCGATCCAGTTCCATTTCATATTAAGGATTTCGCCGATCCTCATCCCGGTATAAAAAGCGAAGGTGAAAATATCCTTCAGGTATTGTTCTTCTGTTTCGCTGAGGATGGCTTGAAGTTGTTCTTCATTTATAAAGACAGGCAGCGACTTAGCCAGTTTGGGAGCTTTGATTTTTTTGAATGGGTTTTCTTTAATGTAATCCCAAATAACTGCTTTGCTGAAAGCTGCTTTGAGTGTTCGATAATAGAGAGATGAGGCACTTTCAGAACGTGCGTAAATAGTAGTGACAAAATTGTCAATTTGCTTTAAGTTGATTTCATTGATTGGCAGGTCGCCGATAAAGTCTTTGAAGTGTTTGAAACTTAGTTTAACAGAACGTAAATAATGTTTTGACTTAGAAAGCGATACAGCAGCGGTGTACTCTTTTTCAAACTCCGATAATTTTATTGATCTTGATTTTATTTCTGGTTTAGGTTCTCCAGGCTTAAAGTAAATTAATTGCTGTGATTTAAACTCTTTAAGAAATTTTAAAGCTTCTGATTTGCTAGAAGTCTTTGTCGATTTTTTTGTGCGTTTACCATTGATGAAATAAGTAACCTGGTAAAAAGGTGACTTAGTATCTTTTGTTAAGAACATTGAAACAACCTCCTGCGGGTTGTAGCGAAAATGTAGCGACTACATTAAAAAAGTGCTAAAAAAAAACAAAAACGGGCAAGTCTTCCTGATTTGTAATCAGCCGGTCGGCGGTTCAAATCCGTTCACCAGCTCACTCTTAAAGCCCTGTGATTAAAATTGCAGGGCTTTCTTTCATTTAAACGGTAAATCAGCCGTTCGGCGGTTCTTCTGAGAGGAATCCCAATGGGAAAATCCGTTCACTAGTTCCAAAACAAGGCTGTTTCATAACTCACTATTTTGCTGTAGCCGCAAGATTCAGCTTGCAAAAATATGACAAATTCGCAACTTGAAAATTGCGGCTACCTTGTGTTTAAGAATTTTAAGACAACCTTTATTTTTTTTAATGCTAACCAGCGCCAACTTTCCGACAAACTAACTTTTTTACCTATAATATTATTATAAAATAAATTTAATGAGGGAAAATTATGATCTTTCTGCATTCAAAACAGATTTACGATAAGTTAAATACAACAAAACTTAATAAATTAAAAAATAACCTCTTTGAAGCCGCTTTTAACTATGCAAGAATAAGAGCTGACTGGTATTTTATGGATGGTGCTGAAAAAAGAGCTAACGATGAGGCAAGAACCAGGGCGCACGATACATTTATTGATTGTTGTAATATCCTTAGCCGGGAAATGATTAAAGCCGGTGAGAATGCTGACTGGAGACTTTATCTGGGGAATGACAGAAAAGAAATAGGGGACTTTGCCTGCTATCTGCACTGTTTTGTTGGATTAAATGAAAGGTGAGACATTTTTGGTATTGGTCAAACCATAATGGACTTTATAACCTAATTTATTTATGTTTCCTACGCACAGATGAACATACCCTCCATTTGACTGCCGAAGATGTCGGAGGGGGATCCGTATTAGGGAAAGATTGAAGCGGATGGTTGATCGACCCAAATTTCAGTAATAAAATAGCATTGTTAGTTAAACAAAACATAATCAACAAAAACGGTGCAGCCGCTTGTTAGTTGTGTCGCCGTTATACTGCAATAATTAAAATTAAATTATAGATTTAAGAGTAACACAATATGGTTAAGGTAAATTTATTTTCTTTATTTCTTATTGTTATTTTTTGTTCGACTTGCACTAAAGAAATTTCAGAAAGTGAATTTTATTCAATATTACTTATTGGTTCCTGGATGCGTTATGATGATGCAATTCAAAATTCTAATGAAATATTAAAATTTATAGATAGTGAGAATATTCATCAATTATTTCAAAAAGATAAAGATGCTATTTACTATAAATATGAAATGAATTTCACCGAACTTTTATTATTCAATAATGATTATGAATTAATAGCAAAATATAATATCGAATTTATTGATGAACATAAAGAAATTAGAATTACTAAAATTGAATCGTTAGATATTATCAATAGTAATTTTGCTTCCTTTGAAGGACGATGGAAAAGATATCAATAAATATGAATAGATTAAAATATTCTGTAATGTCTTTAAAATAATTTATTCAGAACTTTTATAAAAAGTAAATTAATAGGTATACAGTATTACCTCTTTAATCCGACACGGCGGACAGGTAAGTAAAAAGCCAATAGATAAATAAAAAAATAGTTATCTAGCTAAGCACAATTAAAAAAACATTAGCAACATAAACGGCGCAGCCGCTTGTAAATTGCCACGCCGTTACAAACAATATTTTACTCCCGGTTTAATCGGGATAAAACACTAATAATTACATTTTAATTTAAAGGAATAGATATGAAAAAATTGTACTTAATATCGCTGTTGGCGATTTTTATAAATGCCGGTATAGCACAAACCGAAACTAATGGTTCATCGAACAAAAAAATCGCACTGTCTGAGTTCGTTGGAACATGGAGTGGTGAAGTCATTCAGGCCGATGCTGATTCATATTCAATAAAAGTGCATATAACCGATCCGATTAATGATGAATCAGTAGGTGAAAATATAGCTATGGCTGAGTACCCCGAATTAGGATGTAACGCTAGCTGGAATTTAGTTGAGATTAAGGATGACAAGATCGTTTTAAGAGAAAAATTGGATACAAGAAATGATTGTGTTGATAATGGAATAGTATATATAATTTTCCATCCTGATTATGTAGAATACCAATGGGCCTATCCGAATGGTAAATTCGTTTGCTCAGCACGGCTGAATAAGGAATAATTCCTTACTCGTGAAGTTATTATTGATCTTGTGAAAGCACTGATAGATTATTAGCTAGAATATTTGTTTCAGTTTTATTTTTCTAACTAAATGATTTCTAATATTCGGAAATCAGTTTTTTAACTCTATCCGGATAGTCCGTTTCAATACCATCTACTTTGTAAGATATTGATTGTTTAATAGCTTCTTCACTGTTTACGCCCCAGGAAATTATTTTATATCCCTTTGATTGTGCTTCTTTAACGAATGAATCAGATAAGAAAAAACGGTGGGGCTGCAAATACTCTGCATCAATACTGAAAATGCTGCCAAATGTAACTCCCCGATCGATTATCATCCCGAGCCAGGGAATTCTTAATGCATATACATAGCATAAAGGAATTTCGGGAGCAATTTTTCTTAACCTGCTAAGAACGTTCGGATCAAATGATTTTAGTATGGTTTGTGATTCAATACGATTTTCTCTTATAAGCGATACTGTTTTTTCTTCAATACCGGGATAAGTTTCGTTTCCTTCTTTCAGCTCAATTATTATCAGGACTGAATCATTCAGCAGATTGATCACTTCCTGCAAAGAAGGAATTTTCTCTTCCTTGAATTTTTCATCAAACCAGGAACCCGCATCAAGTTTTTGTAATTCATCAAAATTAAAATTCTTAACATTTCCTTTACCATTAGTAGTTTTATTTATGGTTGCATCGTGCAGCACAACCAGCACACCATCTTTCGTTTGTCTTAAATCCAGTTCAATTGCATCCGTTTCTAGTTCAATAGCAAGTTTGAATGCCGCTAGTGTGTTTTCCGGTGCATAGCCCATGGCTCCGCGGTGCGAAATAATCATAGGCTGCGCAGATACTATATCGATCATCAGGAAGACTATAAATATTTTGACCACGTTAATTAGTTTTTTCAAAAGTATTTCCGGAATTTGAAAATAATTTATTATGTTTAGATGAATTTTAAAAGGTTAAAATCCTTTCTATGCTCAATAAAAATATAACTCACAATTAATTTTACTTAAATTATGATAAGAATAGGAACCTGCAGTTGGAAATACGATTCCTGGAAGGGAATTGTTTATCCTAACATTTCTAAGTTTAATTTTCTTGAAGAATATGCAAAACATTTCAACACAGTGGAAATTGATCAGTGGTTCTGGTCATTACACGGAGTAGATAAAATTACTTTGCCGATTAAGAAAACTGTTAAAGAATATAATGATTCAGTTCCGGGTGATTTCAGGTTTACAATAAAAATACCGAACAGCATTACATTAACACACTTTTATAAAAAGAAAAAAACAGACCCGCTGGTTGTAAATCCAAATTTCTTTGATGCTGAGCTTTTCAATACTTTTATTGAATCACTAAAATCAATGCACTTTAAAATTGGAGTGCTGATGTTCCAATTTGAATATCTGAACAAGTATAAAATGAGCAGCCAGATACAGTTCATTGAGATGTTCGAATCATTCCTTGAAAAAATTAACCGGAAATTTACTCTGGGTGTTGAAATCCGGAATCCGAACTATCTGAATAAAAACTTTTTTGAATTCATTAAAAGAAACAAACTGGCAATGGTTTTTCTGCAGGGATATTATATGCCGCCTGTAAAAGAGGTTTTTAACAAGCATAAAGAATTCATTGAAGGAACATCGGTAATAAGACTGCACGGACCCGACAGAAAAGGTATTGAAGAAAGAACCGGCAGCATCTGGAACAGTATTGTTGATAACAGGGACGATGAACTTGATAAAACAGCAGAAATAATAAAATACCTTTCATCAAAAAAAGTGGATGTTTATGTAAATGTAAATAATCACTTTGAAGGCAGTGCTCCGCTTACTATCAAAAAACTTACAGAAAAGCTGATTTAGAGATGTTAAGAAATTATTAAATCGTCATTATTAACCTGATTAAAACACAAGTTTGAAGAAATTCTTTACCTTTTTCGTATCTTTCAAAAAAATGTACTTTTTAGAATTAAATGGAACTAAAATTTCTTAAAAATAGTTCTATGCATACCAAATTCTATATCAAAATCTACGGAGGTTTCATGATTCGCAAGGCTTTTCTAATTCTTCCTTTGATGTTATTTTTTGCATCAAACTTCATATTTCCCCAAAATTTTTCTAAAACAGAACTAAATTTTCCCGGATTTACCGGCGGAAATATCATCTGGGGTGATTACAACAACGATGGCTTTCTGGATATACTCTTTGCCGGAGGACCATACCCCTGGGCCGGAACATCTACAATCTACAAAAACAATGGCGACGGCACGTTTACACTTAATCAAATTTCATTTCTCTTAAAATTATCTAACGGAGCAGGTGCCTGGGTTGATGTTAATAACGACGGACTTCTTGATATTATAATTTCCGGTTATTATCAACTTCTTCAAAGACCTGAAACAAAAGTTTATATAAATAATGGCGATGGAACATTTTCGCAAGCATCCAACAACATAACCGGAATGTATTACGCTTCAATTGCCTGTGCAGATTTCGATAACAACGGTACAATAGATTTTGTCATTTCCGGACTTGACAGAGATTTTAATCCTACTTCCAAATTATACAGTAATCTTGGTAACGGACAGTTTGAAGAAGTTGCAGTTAATTTAGTTGGAGTATGGCAGGGCAGTGCTGCCTGGGGAGATTTTAATAATGATGGTAATCTTGATCTTGTAATTGCAGGCAAAGATGATATAGATAATAATATCTCCAAAGGCGTAACCAAACTTTACAGAAATAATGGTGACGGGACTTTTACTGAATTTCAAACTAATATAGCTGGAATATTCACTGGTTCAGTTAGCTGGGGAGACTATAACAACGATGGCTTATTGGATTTACTAGTGACAGGTGATCGCAAGTTTGAATTATTTGGTTTCGATGCTGCATTTACTGCTATTTATAAGAATTTAGGTAATGAAACTTTTGAAAAAGCTGATATTCAGTTACCGGGAATGATAAATAGCACCGGTATCTGGGCTGATGTTAATAACGACGGCAATATTGATATTCTGCTTTCCGGTTCTAATAATGCTTTAGGTATTGAACCATTTACAAAACTATTTCTAAATGATGGAAACGGAAATTTTACAGCATCTGAAGATTCACTTGAGCAGCTGGCATTAAGCGTGGCTTCCTGGGGAGATTTTAATAATAACGGAAAGCTTGATTTAATGCTTGCTGGTTATGATAAGGATAATCAAACTTATGTTACTTATCTTTATGAAAATATTTCTTCAACGCCGAACAGCAGACCTTCAATTCCAACCGGACTAAATGAGGAGATTGGAGCAGATATTGTTAAGCTGATGTGGGATGAATCATTCGATCCGGAAACCGGCACAGAATCAATCACTTACAATCTTCGCGTTGGAACAAGTCCCGGCGCTTCTGATATTTATTCAGCAATGTCCTCGCAAGAATCTGGTTTAAGATCTATACCTGCTTTTGGAAACACGAATCACAATACTACATGGCAGATTCGCGGACTTGAATCCGGTGAGTATTACTGGAGCGTTCAGGTTGTGGATAACGGATTTTTAGCTTCTGAGTTTGCCGCTGAAAAAACTTTTACAATTGAATCCCCAACTTCTGTTGATGATGGAATAATTGCTTTTCAGTTTGAACTTAAAGCAAATTACCCGAATCCATTCAACCCTTCAACAAGAATAGTTTACTCGATACCGTCAAATGAATTTGTAACTCTGCGTGTTTATGATGTGCTTGGAAGAGAGGTGGCAACATTAGTAAATGAGCAAAAATCCGGCGGAGTGTATGAAATTAATTTCAATGCAAGTGATCTATCCAGCGGAATTTATATATACAAAATTCAGGCAGGTAATTTTGTTGAATCCCGCAAAATGATGTTTATGAAATAAAAAAAATCAAAGATTAAAAAACAAAAAGCCCGGATTTAGCAGATCCGGGTTTTGTTGTTTAAAGATACTTGCCAAATGTTAATGGACTTTAAGCTAAAATTGATTTAAGTTTCGATTGTATTGTATGAACATATCCTCCTTATATCCATTGGAGATTCCTGAGGAAGTTCTATAAGAGTGTTAAAGAAGGAGATGGTTTCTTTTATCGAAAATTACGGTTTGATATATGAAATTTTTTAAGGAATATCAATTTAAAGGGTCATTTAGAATTTAAAAAAATATCATAAAGAAGTGTCCAAGTGATATGGAAATTTTTAATAATTATGGCTTTCTGGTATTATCAGGTTAAGATGAAAATATGAGGTGTTAGCTTATGAAAAATATTATAAAATTTTTATTAATGATTTTTATATTAATTGCCTGCAATGAAAATGTAATAAATAATGATCCATCAGACAGGAGAGGAAAAATTATCGGGATTGTATATGATTCACTTAGTTTAACACCACTGAACCCAACTGAATTAAAAATTAGTTATAATAATTCTAAGACGTTAACTGATTTATATGGATATTTTGTGTTTCAGGATATTCCTTTCGGCACTCATAATCTTTCTATATCCTCAATTGGTTATACCAATAGAGATATAGAAATAACAGTTAATGATTCTCTTTTAGAACTTGACGAAATTATGCTGACAAGAAATAAATATTTTTATGATGTAATAACATACGATGATTTACCTGATTTAATACATCCTGATTCTAATTATTATAGACTCTCAAGTTATTCCTTTCCACCTCCCCGCCGCAAACACCATTGGAATTCACCTGATTGGGACTCAATTTTTGTTAACAACTTTATTGATTCTTTAATTATAGGTATTAAAAGGCTGAATATAGAAATTGATACTTTGTGGTATCAATCATATGAACCCCAATGTTCAGACCCATTGGTTTCTTGGTATCCTGAAATTGCAGTTAAATTAAAAGAACCCAATTATAGAATGTATACTTTAACTTTTGAAAGTCCGGAATCGAATCCACAGGCTATATTTTTGTTTTGGCATTATTGTCAGCAAAAACCAATGCATTATAGAAAGTATTATCTTTTCGAATAAACACATAATCTCCTTAACAGATTTAAGGTCAATCGGTAATAATGATTGGTTCAGATAAAAAGTCATTCATAAATAACTCCGGCATTTTAGTAATATTATCGGGATAAGCTGAGTTTACATAGATTAAATTTAATAAATCACTTATGGGAATTCAGAAATTCGTAGAAAAGATTATGCTGCATATAGTTAAACGAAATAATAAAAAAAAAATTGCAGCTGCATTTATTGCATTTGCAATTATTTTTTATTCTTGTGCTTCTGAAGAGGAGCACGGCACTTATTACAAAGGTAATTTTATTGATACAATTTCGATTGTTAGTGAATCGGACACTGCAAATATTGTTATCGAGCAAATTGGACTTGTCTCAATAATAAAGGAGAACATTCCATTTTCAGAAGAAATTATTAATACTGTTTCAGACTCTATAAACTTAAAACTTATTGTTTCTTTCGGCAGCTACAGTCCCTCTCCGTTAGTGATCAATGAAGTTAGTAATTTTGCTGACACATTTTATTTATGGTACTCCACCCGAAATAAAGATCACAAAACAATAAATAAAGACAATGCCATTACAAAAGTAACTACCTCATTAAAGATTGAGTATGTAAGTATTGATAGTATTGTAATTCAGCGTAATCATCAGAAGTCTGTTAATATATTTTCGCGAATAGTAATATAAATAACAAAACTCCATTTGAAACTTAGTATTCATCAGATACTGAAGCTTTAGTGGCTTTAAGATTACTCTTTGTACTAAAATTATTGTTAAGTGCATCTTTTAATTTGCCAACTGTTAAAAAAATATAGCTTATCTTTTTCATAATATGAAAAAAGTTAAAGGACTTTTCAAACTAATACGATTCGAACTCCCATTCTCAGCAGGAATATGTGTAGTGATGGGTCAGCTGCTAGCATTAGGTGATTTTGCCGTACCAACAGAAATCATCGATGGTTTTTTCTCAATCTTCTTTATCTCAGCTTCAATTCTTGTGCTTAATGATTATTTTGATGTTGAGACTGATATGATAAATGCACCTGGTCGCCCGATACCATCAGGTGTAGTAACAAAAACAGAAGCACTGCTATTTGCATTATTTCTTTTTTCTTCAGGATTAGTATTAAGTTTATTGTTAAACATTGGTGCGCTGTTTACTGTTATCTTAGTTTCAGCGATTGGATTTCTTTATAACCGTAAATTCAAAAAAAGCGGTTTGCCGGGAAACCTGCTGGTAAGTTTTTCTGTGGGAATGACTTTTGTTTATGGCGGAATTACAGTTGGATTACCATTCAATAAAATTGTTTGGTTCTTTGCTGTTATTGCAGCGCTGGTCGATTTGGGAGAGGAAATTGCCGCCGATGCAATGGATATGGAAGGAGACAGGTTAATAAACTCAGCTTCACTAGCAATAAAGTACGGAAAGCAAACTGCAATAAAGATCAGCGTCTCTATTTTCTTTTTTGTTGTACTGCTGTCTTTTGTTCCGTTTATTCTTAACTGGTTTTCTTCGGCTTACCTGATTCCAATTTTAATAATGGATATTTCAATTGCATATCCATCAATAAAATTATTAAATGCAGACGAAAAAGAAGGAAGGAAAAATATCCGCAGAATCTATCTCGGAGCAACTGCCGGATTGATAATTTTTTTGCTTATGAGACTGTTAGGTGTTTAGAAATTAAAAAAACTAAACAAAGAAAGTCTGTTTACGCTTCGGACCGACTGAAATAATATCAATTTTTATTCCTGAATGTTTTGCAATAAACTCAAGATACTCTTTTGTTTTTGCAGGCAGTTCATCATACGATAAACAATTACTTATATCTTCATCCCATCCGTCAAGTTCTTCATAAATCGGTGTGACAGATGATAACTGATCAACAGATGAAGGATATGACTTCAATCTTTTACCATTCAATTCGTAACCAATGCAGACGTTTATCTTTTCAAATCCGCTAAGTACATCAAGTTTTGTTATAGCAACAGAGGTAATGCCGTTTACCATTTGAGAATAGGCTACAAGAAAGGCATCATACCAGCCGCATCGTCGCGGTCTTCCTGTAGTTGCTCCAAATTCGGCTCCTATCTTTCTTAACTTTTCCCCTTCTTCATTCAGAAGTTCTGTAGGGAAAGGACCATTGCCAACTCTTGTTGTATAAGCTTTTACTATTCCAATAACTGAATCAATTTTTGTTGGTGGTATTCCGGTTCCGGTGCAGGCTCCTCCAGAGGTTGGACTGCTTGATGTAACAAAAGGGTAAGTGCCGTGGTCAATATCAAGTAATGTCCCCTGTGCACCTTCAAGTAATATGGATTTTCCTTCATTAAGCGCCTGGTTCAGAAAAGCAGGAACATCTTTTATATACTTATCAATGGCTTTGTCAAATTCAAGGTAATCTTTTACAATTGAATCTACATCCAGACCTTCGTGCTCATAAACTTTTTTCAATAATTCATTTTTCTCTTTCAGGTTGGCTCGTATTTTCTTTTCGAGCTCAGCTCGGTCCAATAGATCAACGATACGGATTCCCTTGCGGGCAAATTTATCAATGTAGCAGGGTCCAATTCCTCTGCCGGTAGTGCCAATTTTCTGTTCACCGCTTTCACTGATAGAATCCAGAAGTTTGTGGTACGGCATTATAAGGTGAGCATTGTGACTTATATATAGTCTGCCTTCAACATTAATTCCGTTCTTTTCAAGGATTTCAATCTCTTCGAGAAGCGCTGAGGGATCAATAACTACACCGTTTCCTATTACACATATAACATCATCTCTTAGTATGCCCGAGGGAATAAGATGCAGTATATGCTGTTTGTCGCCTATAATTACAGTGTGTCCGGCATTTGCACCACCCTGGTACCGGGCAACAATTTTATATTTTTCGCTGAGTATATCAACAATTTTACCTTTCCCTTCATCGCCCCATTGGGAGCCGACCAATACAGTTGCACTCATTCGTATTAAAACCTTAACTTTTATTTTTTTACAAAAAATAAACTCCGGATGAAAATCCGGAGTTCAGAAAATTAAAAAATCAATTAAGAAATTATTCCGGTAAGCTTTTTACAGCTTCATCCACTGATTCGTAGGATTCAAAAATGGTGATAAGCTTTGTAATAATAAGCAGACTTTCAATTTTATCGGTAACATTAGCAAGTTTCAAATGCCCATCAGCTTTTTTCATTGTTGTCAATCCGCTTATAAGCATACCCAAACCGGAACTGTTCATAAACTTAACACCGGAAAGGTCTACAATTACATTTTTCTTTCCTTCATCAATCAATTTGTGCAGAGTTTCGGTAAAATCTTTTGTATCGTCGCCGCCCATCACATTTCCCTTAAGTTCAATAACAACGGCGTTATACTTCTCAACAAGTTTAGTTTTCATTATAAATAATCTCCGTAAAATTTATTGTGAATTTACTTACATGCCTCTATTCATGCAAGATTATTAAAAGATAAATTCCGCTTGTCCTAAAGATAAGATTTTATTTTACATCTTGCTTAGTTTTGTGGAACCAGAATCAAAAAAAGGCGTCTAAAACTATGAATTCAGAAAATAAGGAGAAAATGGAAGCCCCAAGGATCCTCAAATTAGATGATGATTTTTCGTTAATTAAGAGGTTTATCGACGGCGAAGAGGAAATATTTGATGAACTGGTTAAACGGCATAAGGAAAAAGTAAGGAATATTATTTACCTTACCCTTAATGATCGGGATTCGATAGACGATATTGCCCAGGATGTATTTATTACTGTTTACCGTAGTTTAAAGAATTTCCGTTTCGAATCTCAGTTTACAACCTGGCTTTATCGTATAACCGTCAACAAATGCAAAGATCATCTCCGCCGGAAAAGCATCCGGAGAATAATACTTCCGTTCAAAGATACACAGGAAGATCCCGGCTACGAAATTTCTCCCGAAAGTACAAATACTAAGGAAATTGTGCAGCATGCAATTTCCAAATTGCCTGATAAGATGCGTGTCCCGCTGGTTCTTAAGGATATTGAGGGATTCAGCTACCAGGAAATTGCCGAGACAATGCAATGTGAAATAGGAACTGTAAAATCAAGAATATTCAGAGCTCGGGAAGGACTGAAAAAATTACTTCAGCCGTATGAAAAGGAACTACTAAAATGAAAACACTAAGGAAGGATTTGGAATTACTTTCCGCATATATAGACGGAGAGCTTTCTCTAAAAGAGAAAGAATATCTTGAGAAGAAAATAAGTTCTTCTCTAGAGCTTCAAAAAGAGCTGGCTGATATGAAACGGCTTAAAGAACTTACTTCTACCGGTTTTGACAGAGTTCCCGAAGCTCCGTTTTTTCAGGTACGACTTAATGCTGAACTTAATTCAGCAAAACCATGGTTTACAAAAGCGAAAAAATGGATCCCTGCTGTCAGCATTACTATTATAACAGCCGCTTTGATGATAACTCTTAAGTTTTATCCGGATTTTATAAAGGATGTTATTGAGGAGCAGAAATCTACTCTGGCAGCGCTGTATAAAGAAAATCTTCAACCCTTGTTATTTGCAGCCGATCTAACTAATGAGGATATATTTAATTTTGCGTTTAAATCCGAACTGCCGTTAGATAAAACCGATCACCATTTTTTAAGACTTGGTTATGACCCGGTTGGAAAAGAATATTTTGAAATCAAAAAATCACCAATAACAGTCCAGGAGAATAATTTAGAAAAATTTGTACATGCATTAGAACTTAATGAGAAACAGCGTGAAGAAATGGATTCAATCATCTCATCATATTCTGATGAGCTTCTCGCACAAGTATTAGTGAATGATAATAATACGGTTGCTATAAATCCTGACTTGTGGAATTATCAAAAAGCAATAGCAGCCGATATACTTGCATTTGCCAGGAGTAAGAACGCAAATATTTATAATAATATAGTACCTTCTCCGGTAAAAGGTAACGAATTTCTTCAGCTTGCAAGACATGTAAGAGATAACAAACCAAGTCGCGAAAGCAGGTACATCTTCTTTACTCCCGATACAATCTTTACAGAAGTTTTTGAATTTGATGAAAAGGAATTCAAAAAAGACATTCTGGAAATGGAAAAAGACCTTGTTGAGATGAACAAGAACCTCACCAAGATGAGTTTCCAGATGAGATTTGACACAACTTTCAGGAAGCTGGAAAAAGATTCTGTAATGAGTGAAAATTTTTCCATTCATATTGATGCTGACAGGTTCAGAGTAAACATTCCTAAAATTGTAATGCCTGACATCGATATGCAGTTTCCGGATATGGATAGTTTGAACGCAATTATTAAAGATGCATTGAAGAATGTTGAGATTTATGTCAGCAAGCATTCTGATAAACCTGTTGTTAAACGTAATTTTAAAGTTGAGGTTCATAGAAAAGATTCAACCGGCTATGAGAGTTTTAATTTCGATGGAAATAAAATTGATTCGTTAATAAAGCAGTTTTTCAATAATCCGGACTCCTTAAGGAAATTCAATTTCGATTCTTTTAATCTCTTTGACGACAGTCTGTTTTTCAATCATAATGAAGAACTCCGTAAACAAATGAATGAACTGAAAGAGGAAATGCGGAGGTTTCGCGAAGAAATGAGAAATTTCCAGCACGATCCACCTGCAAAACAGGATACTGGTAAACCAGAACTGAAAGGTATTGATATTTAAATACTGCAAGATCTATGATTACAGACTAGACATTTTTTATTCATCTTTAAAACTATACTGTGCTACTAGCATCCAGTATTCAGTCAGCCACAGGCGGACAAGTATCTAGCATCCAGAATCCAGCATCTGCCATAGGGGGCAGGCAGTATCTTTAAGCGTTAATTCATTCCTCTCTTCAGGCTAACCATTAATCACTGAAAACTACCACTACTCAGTAATTACCCCGTTTATACTTCTTTTCTTTAAAGTAATGTTAATTTCCTTTAATTTTAGTGTGTGGTTGATTATAAAGATTTCAAGTACATCAAAAAAGAAACTATTTGAATTTCAGTTTAATAACAATGATAAAAAATTCGAAACTCCAGTTATTCCTTTCACTGATAATTCTGCTTGCAGTATATAAACTATCCTTCTTTGCTTCAGATTCTTACACTTTGGTGCTTATTAACGATACATTAGTTATCGCCTCAATATGGATATTATCACTTTTCATAATGGGTAAGATAAAAGAGAAAAATCCCGCACCGTTATCGCTTATTGTAAATATCGGCATATTAAATGCTTTCGCATTCTTTGTAATAACTTTTTCTGATGCACTTATGAGCGGAGTATTTGAAAGAGTTGATAAACAAAACCTTGATCCCGGTATTATTTCCACATTGGTCAGTTTGATTTATGTTCTGATATTCTTTGTCTTCTTAACTTATGTTCTTATGAGTTTCAGGGAATTATTTTTTTATAAGCAGACGAAGAATATGAGAATTTATTTTCAGACAATGCTGGTTTTCATTTTGCTTTCATGCTTGTCCGAATCTGTTTTTAGCGGAACTGAATTTGCTTATATCAGAACTACTTTTTTTGTGGTATCAATAATTCTTATTGTGGTGAATTCAATTAGAATTTCGTGGATAGCTTTTATAAATAAAAAAGAAAAACTTTCGTTGCTGGCGCTTTCAGTTATCATCTCGGCTTTATTCATTGTAAACCTTGTAAACAGTTATGCTGATGGAGTACACGGGAAACTGCTTGTAGAATTCTCGCCTGCATTAAATCAATTTTCCATTTTGATGCTTATCTACGGTGCTGCTTATTTTAGTTTTTTATTTTTCACAACAATGTTCCATATTCCTACAGCGGATGTTTATGACCGCAAAGCTCAGGAAGTGTCTTCACTTCAATATTTCAGTAAGCTGATAACAGAAGTTCTGGACTTTGATGACCTTGCAGAAACTGTAACCGATATTACAATTAAAGTTAGCAGTGCAGATGCTGCCTGGATTTTAATGATTGAAAATGGGAACAATAAAACTATTGCAATAAAAAATGCGGCATATGTTGATGTTGACCTTATAAACCAATACCTGTTTTCTTCAAAGAAGATTAATAATATCACGGATACAGTAATCTATAGTATCGATGATTTTGTTGTAAGATCAGGACTTTCTGAAAAATATGGCGGCATACTTGTTTCACCTTTAAGAACGCATAACAATGTAAAAGGATTCCTGATAGCTTCACGTAAAAACGAACTTATCTTTTATGAAGAGGACAAAAACGCCATTAAAACTTTTTCGGATTATGCTTCAGTAGCTATTGAAAATTCAAGATTACTAAATGAATCAATTGAAAAAGAAAGATTAGAAAAAGAACTTGATGTAGCACGTGAAATTCAAAAGAAGATACTTCCTTCTGAAGTTCCGGTGCTTGATAAACTTTCTGTTTCCTCTGTCTTTATACCGGCTTTCGAAGTTGGGGGCGATTATTATGATTTCTTCGAAACAGGTGAAGATAAATTCAGTTTTGTGATTGCAGATGTTTCAGGAAAAGGAATTTCAGCTGCATTCATAATGGCAGAAGTGAAAGGAATTTTCCAGACTTTATCCCGTATCATCGATAGTCCCAAAGAAATACTGATTAAAGCAAACCAGGTTCTGCGGGAGACTTTAAGCAGGAACAGTTTTGTAAGTGCGTTGTATGGAAGCATTGATCTTAAAAAGGAAAAACTATTTCTTGCCAGGGCAGGGCACTGTCCTGTTTTACTTGTCCGTAACTCAAAAGCTATTGAATTTAAACCGGCGGGTATCGGATTAGGTTTAAGCGGTAATGAATTTTTCGCACGCACTCTTGAGGAGCAGGAAATAGATCTGTTAGATAAAGATACAATTATTCTTTATACTGACGGAATAACTGAGTCAAAAAATACTGAACTCAATGATTATGGTGATAAACGCCTTTCTGAAATTGCAATTGAAAATGCAGACAAAACAGCAGATTTTATTGTTAAAAAAATAATTAATGATGTAACTGTTTTTTCAAGCAGTCATTCGCAATATGATGATATAACTTTGGTAATTTTAAAGTGGAAACAAAAAATAATTTAAATGGAGTTAAAGAATGGCAGAGTTCAAAACAGCGATCAAAGAAAATGGTAACGTAAGCATCATAAACCTTGCCGGGTTTCTTGATGCTCATACTGCATCTTCTCTTGAAAGCGAATTTACAAAACTTATTGATTCAAACAGGTACAGGATTGTAGTTGATTTCAAGGATCTTGCTTATATCAGCAGCGCAGGATTAGGTGTGTTTATGGCTTACATTGAAAAGATCCGGGACAATAATGGAGATATTAAACTTTCCGGTATGTCCGATAAAGTATTTAACATTTTTGATCTACTAGGTTTTCCGCTTCTTTATGAAATATTTAAATCTGAAGAAGAAGCAGTAAATAAATTTAAAGAGATAAACAGCAGTGAAAAATAAATTGAAGAACAAAAATCTTATCATCAAAAGCAGAACAGAAAATCTTTCTGCTGTTAGAGATTTTATTGCGTCTTCTGCCCGTTCAGCCGGAATTCTTCAAGCTGATGTTGAAAACATAATGCTTGCTGCTGATGAAGCTTGTTCAAATATTATCAAGCATGCTTATAAATCGGATCCTGACGGGGAAATAAAAATTAAAGTTGAGTATACTGATGATAAGTTTATAGTTACAATTCAGGACGAGGGGTTAACCTTTGAACCCGACCGTGTTCCTGAACCCGATCTTCAGAAATATTACAGGCAGCATAGGGTTGGCGGGCTGGGAATGTACCTTATGAAGTCTCTTATGGATGAAGTTGAGTACATCTCCGTTCCGGGCAAATATAACAGGGTTCTGCTTACCAAAAATATTTCCGGGTCTCAAAGCAATGCCGGATAATGAATACATAAAATTTAAGCGAAACCTTTCCGCACTTGTAGAATTCAGTAGAGTAATTAACTCCAGCCTTGATCTGAATTTCATTCTTAACAACGTGCTTTTAACCTGTCTTGGAAAATTTCTGGCAACCAAAGGTTTCATTGCACTTAATGAAAACGGAAAACTGGTATTAAAATCCTCTAAAGGAATACCTGAGGAATCACTTAAAGGTTTTCCTGAAATTGTTATTGATGAAAATTGTGACTTCAAAGAGTCATTAAAAAGTTTTTTAGAACACAGTAATCTTAAAGTTGTTGAAAAAATAAGTTCTTCAAATGAATGTGTGGGTATTGTATCACTCGGTGAAAAATTAAACGGTTCTGAATATTCAGAGGATGACCAGGAATTTTTGAGAACACTGTTAAATATTTCTGCATCTGCAATTCAAAACTCCATTGTAATAAACGAACTGAAAGTAGTTAACAGGGTACTTGATTCGCGGGTACAAAGATTAAATTCCTTATTTGAGCTAAGCAAGGAATTCGGGTTATTCAATGAATCCTCAAAAGTTACACGGCTGCTGGTATTTTCTTTAATGGGTCAGTTTTTAGTTTCAAAATATGCGCTGATAAAATTTGAAGATGATAATATCCAGGTTCTTGAGTCTAAATTTCATAATCATCATCTTCTCGAAAAAATAAAAAAAACGGATTATAAGAATATTGATTCATCTATTACTGAAGAGCTGATAAAAAAAGATTTTCCGGAATTATTTGAACTTGATGTTAACCTAATTGTACCTATGCAGCTTCAGGGTAAAACAAAAGGTCTGATACTTCTTGGTAAAAGAATGAATCAGCAGAATTATACAGAAGCAGATATTGAGTTTGTGTATTCTGTTGGTAGTCTGGCAATTATATCACTTGAGAATAAAAGGTTATTCCAGGAAGCATTGGAAAAATATAAACTTGAAGAAGAACTTGATTTTGCGCGTGACATTCAGAAAAATCTTTTGCCTCGGTCTATTCCTGTTCTTGAAAGTTTTGACATTGCTGCTCTTAATATTTCCTCAAGACAGGTTGGCGGGGATTATTATGACATTATCAAACTGGATGAAGATAGTTATTGTCTTGCTATAGCCGACGTTAGCGGTAAAGGAATTCCTGCTTCACTTCTTATGGCCAACATTCAGGCGTTTTTAAGGGTTATTTGTATTCAACAGATGGATCTTGAGGAATCAACAGAACTGATAAATGATTTGATTTCTCAAAACACTTCAGATGGCAGATTCATTACATTCTGCTGGGGTGTTCTAAATCAGCAGAATAAAACTTTAAGATATGTTAATGCAGGTCATAACCCACCGATTTTAGTAAGGGAAGGCAAAATAAAAAAACTGACTACCGGGGGAATAATTTTAGGTGTTATGAAAACAGTGATCCCTTATGAATCTGAGGAACTGCAGCTGCAAAAAGATGATGTAATTGTTTTCTTCACCGATGGTATTTCCGAAGCAATGAACATTACAGGTGAAGAGTTCTCTGATGAACGATTAGAAAAAATTGTAATTGAATCAACTGGTTCTTGTTCAAAGGAAATTCTTAATAAAATAAGAAATGAAGTTGTTGATTTTGTTTCCGGGGCTGTTCAGTCGGATGACCTGACAATGATCGTAGTAAAGGTAAAATAAAAATTTACAATCATCAAATAACAAACAAGAACCAATATTAAAATAAATAACAACGGTAGAAGCTTTGAATATTAATTGTCGGGATTTAAATATTATTTGTGATTTGTATTGGAAATAAGGGAAATTATTAATCAGCATATATATAAAATTATCTTTTAAAATTGACATCACTATTCTTAAAATATCGTTCTAACATCGTAATTGCTTTTACGATCATCCTGATTGCCGTTGCGATTTTGAACATCTATTATACGCTTGAAGTTAATGTTGCCTCAAACGATGAGTGTCTGTGGCTGCCTAAAAAAGCTATGACCTCAATGGAACAGAATGTAGATCTTTACTTTTCCAATGTTAAAGAGAACGGTGTAACCTGGAATGCCGGTATAAGGGACGGCTATCAGCTTCTGGAAATAGATAACAGAGAAATACTAAATCCGTTTCAAGCTCAAAATATTCTCAATTCATTTGGCTATGGTGAACTGGTTCATTACAAAGTTAAGAAGCCCGATGGTGAAATTTTTGAAACTAAAGTATACATCAAAAAGCTTGTTGAGTTTGGCACACTTGCCGCATCAATAAGTGCCTTAATTTATCTTTTAATCGGATTTATAGTATTATCAGCTAAACCGGATGGACTTTCACAACGACTTTTTTATGCATTAGGTGTACTGGCAGTATTCACTGCAATGCAGGCTTTAATTCCCCGGTTCGGAGGGATGCAGCAGCTATTTGAACAATTGCCGGTACTTGGTGTAGTAATAGGCAGTCTTACTATCATAGGCAACAGCTTTTTACCTATAGTACTTCTGGCTTTTGTCTGGACATTCCCAAAGCCATTCAGCTTCATAGAAAAAACCTGGGTTAAGCTGGTGATGATTCTTATCCCGCTATTAATGTCAGTATCCGGTAATATAATCGGTCATCTTTCCCTTAACGCAAAGATAATTTCTGTTTCTTATTTTGTGCAATACAGAAATGTAATGCAAATTGTTATAACAACTGCAATGATGGCTGCAATACTTTCAATGTTCCTTCAATACTGGTCTGTAAGAAAAACACCGCAAAGAAAGCCCGTACTGATATTTTTAATATCTATGGTGTTTGGTTTACTGATAGGCGTTTATATGAATACAATTGCCCCTGCAATTTCTGATACAATTTATAATTCACCGGAATATTATATGCCGGTTGTTCTTATGATTTTAGTTCCATTAGGTTTTGCTTATGCCATTTTCAAATATCAACTTCTTGATGTAGGTGAAGTATTAAAGAACACAATAATATACGGAACAGCCACACTTGGAATAGCTGCAATTTATTTCTTTGTGATTTATGTGATAGGACAAAGCATCAGCACTGCACTGGGAACTGATCAGCAGGGAATTATTGCCGGTATTTTCTTTATTGTATTTGCTTTGATCTTTCAATCAACAAAGGACCGTTTCCAGGATTTTCTTACTAAAAGATTTTATCCTGAACAGTTTGCCCATCAGAAAATTCTGATGAAGTTCAGCAATGACATTCCTACTGTAGTCGGACTCGATAACGTGCTTGATATAACTCAATCCACTTTTGTTGAAGCATTGCAGCTAAAGAAGTTTGGTATTCTTATCCGGGATAACAAAACCGGTCATCTGAATCTTATAAAAAGTTTCGGTATAACTAAAACAGAATGCCTGATAAGTAATTCCAGCCTGACTCAGTTTATAAGAGATAAAAACTTAACAAATGATATACCTGTAATTCAGCAGAATGATTTTGAACGCATATTCCCGGACAATTTCAGACAGATGATAGACGAAGGTTTTTATACTGCAGTGCCAATGTATGTTAAGGCAAAGGTAGTCGGACTTCTTCTTTTTGGTTTAAAATACTCCGGCAGTCAGTTTGCCGGAAAGGACCTCGAACTGCTCGGTGCGGCTGCCAATCAAATTGCAATATCTATTGAGAATGCACGGCTGTATGAATCTGAATCTGAAAAGCTGAAACTGGAAAGGGACCTTGAATTAGCAAGACAGATACAACAAAGTCTTTTACCCAGATGTATACCTGATATGCAAGGACTTGACATTTGCGGCGAGATGATTCCTGCAATGCAGGTCGGTGGAGATTATTTTGATCTTATACAGGTATCGGATACAAAATTGTTTGTTGCTGTCGGTGATGTTTCCGGTAAAGGTCTGCCCGCATCATTTTATATGACCAAGGTGCAGACTATGATACAGCTCGCAAGTAATAACAGTCTTTCACCTAAGGACATTCTGGTTGAAGTGAATAAGAAAATGTATGAATCAATGGAGCGGAACTGGTTCGTTACATTAACCCTCGCTTTATTCGATACTGAAAAACGAACAATTAAATTCTGCAGGGCGGGACATCTTCCATTATTCAAAGCAACCAACGGAACAGTTCAGTCACTTAAGTCAAGAGGTATCGGACTCGGACTTGAAAAGGGAATCATCTTTGAGCAGACTCTGGTTGAAGAAGAAATGAACCTGCTTCAGGGTGAAATTTATGCTTTCTTCTCAGACGGCATAACCGAAGCGATGAATGAACACGATGAACTTTTCGGTGAGGAAAATCTTAAAGAACTTCTCATTAAAAAATCCGGTTACAGATCAACACAGATAATGAATGAGGTGTGGCTGTCAGTTAAAAACTTCCGCGGTACTACGGAAGTAAACGATGATATGACAATGGTGATTGTGAAAGTTTCCTAATTTTCATTCCAAACTTTCTTCGAATATAATTAAAAAACAAAGTTTTTTCTTATATCTGTTTTCACCACTTTCAATGATTTTTATAATTTTTGTTGCGTATTTGTAACTCAACCATTAATTTTCAGTTGTAATTATCGCAACAAAACTTATAGGCGCAACAAATGTCAGTAAAAATTAGGAAGAGAAAACGCAGTAACAATCGGTATAGCTTATTCCTGGACATATACCACCAGGGGCAACGAAAATTTGAACATCTTAATCTTTTTTTGGAAGATAATCCAATCGCAAATAAAGCCACACTTCAGCTAGCAGAGAACATTAGAGCCAAAAGGCAATTAGAATTGAATCACGATTCATACGGATTCGTAAGTGAAACAAAACGAAAAGATGATTTCGTTACCTACTTTAAAAAACTTGTTAATGAGAGACCGCCAGATCGCAGCAGTTGGCAATGTACGCTGAAGAAGTTAGAGGATTATACCGGTGGTAAAGTAGAATTCCAGAAGATCACACCCGAATGGTTAACCGGATTTAAGAAATTATTACTTAATGAAGTATCTCAAATAACTGCCTGGCATTATTACACTAATATTAAGTACGCTCTGAATCGTGCAGTAAAAGAGATGATAATACAAAATAATCCCTGCAACTTAGTTGATAACATAAAGAAGCCAGAGACTAACCGGGAGTATCTAACGATTGAAGAGGTTAAAAAGCTTAACGAAACACCTTTAGGAAATAAAGAGGTTAAGGATGCTTTTATTTTCTCCTGTTTCACTGGACTTAGATATTCTGATATAATAAATTTAAAATGGTCTAATATTAAAAATGATAAACTGGAATTCAGACAGAAGAAGACAGGCGGTGTTGAATATCTGCCATTAGCACACACAGCAAAAAAGATACTGGATGAAAAATCTTCAAGTAAAAAAGATGAATTTGTTTTTCATATACCGCAAAAAGAAGTAACTTGGTCTAACATAAAAAGATGGGTTAAGAAAGCTGAAATAAATAAAAGAGTATCATTTCACACAGCACGACACACATTTGCAACACTATCGCTGACTATGGGTACTGATCTTTATACTGTTAGTAAATTACTTGGACACAAAAGTATTTCAACTACTCAAGTTTATGCAAAAATAGTGGATGAGAAAAAAGTAGAAGCAATAAATCGATTGCCAATATTAGGAGATTAAATATGGATTTAATGAAATATTCAAGCGGTCTGGAGCGTTTAGAAACACCAGATACTTATTTCATAGGGCATTATGGTTTTACTATTGGTGCGATTGAAGAAAAACTCAAAAACCTGGATGATAAAGCAGCTTTAAACTATCTCATCGAAAAAAGAGACAGAATAATTAAAATTACACAAGCCCTACAATCCCATTCATTTTCAAAATTTCTTGATGCTGAAACAATATTCGACTCGGAAGATAAATCTTCCTTTAAATTCAAATTGAATAAGAATAATGAATTATCAAAACAAGAATACAAAATTTATATCAATAATCTTGACCTGAATAAAATAGAAGATAAAGTGGTCAGAATGATATTAGAAGATAAAAAAACTGGTAAGCGTGATATCGATGTTTTATCATTAGTGCTTGAATTTAAGGATTACTCTATTTGGTTAGATAAGTTAATAAGAAAAGTATTAATTATTAATGAAGTTTTAGGGGATGATGACGAAGAAGATAATCAGGGGCAGAATGATAAATTGGTTTGGCAGGAGAAAAAAGAAGATTTTGTATTTTTGTTCAACAAACTCTTCGAATCGGGTTTTTTTGTTTATAAAAAAAACAAATATCAAATATTAGCTAAACATTTTACTTGGAATGATTCTGAAATTGATCCGAAAAAGTTAAAACATTTAAACAACAACATAAATAATAAAAATGAAACTCATCAAATCAGTGATAAACTGAAGAAATTAAGATTTGATCAGGAATAAGGTAGTCAAAGGTAGTCATTAAGTAGTTACTAAGCCCGCCACACACATTTTATTTTTACTCTAAAATTTTTCACCACTAATAGGAGTAAATATGGAAAAGCAAATCCAACACCAATTAAACAAAATTGAGTCCATTCTAAACTCTATACAAACAAAAGAAACAGAGTTTATGGATATCAATGAAGCCAGCAGCTTTCTCAAGCTGAAAAAGACTACTATTTACCAGATGGTCTTCAAACGGGAAATCCCATTCTATAAAAGCACAAAGAAGCTTCTCTTCAAAAAATCGGACCTCATAGAATGGGTGGAAAAGGATAGAATTTATACTATCGAAGAATTACAATCAAAACTAAATACAACTATAAATTAGGAGAACTACAGAAATGAAAGAAAATCTAAAACTAGTTTCAGCGAATGAAATCCAGAAAATGGAGTTGCCACCTATAAATTGGATAATTAAAGATCTGCTGCCGGAGGGTTTAGCCCTCCTGGCTGGCAGGCCAAAGGTAGGCAAGTCCTGGTTATCTTCACAATTAGCACTCGCTTCTTCTGCAGGTGCACAAACTATGGATTATTTTGATACTCAGAAAAGTAAAGTTTTGTATATCGCACTTGAAGATAATTTTAGAAGATTGAAAGACAGAATAAATACTATGCTTAAAGATGGTGAAGCTTCAAGTGACCTGTTTTTTCTTGATCAATCAGAATTTAGACGATTTCATCTAGAAGGAATCAAAATGATCAGACAAGCTGTCGATCAGAACGAGGATCTTAATTTAATTATCATCGATACCCTAGGGAATGCAATCTCAAAAGATCAAAGAAAATTTGGCTTATCATTCCAGGATGAATATGATTTTATGGCAGAGCTTCAGAATATTGCACTTCAAAATCAACTCTGTATATTGTTAATTCATCATACAAGGAAAAGTGAAGCCGATTCTGTCTTTGATGAGATTGTAGGTACTTCCGGAATCACTGCTGCCCCGGATACACTTTTAATACTCAAAAAGCATTCCAATGGTTATATCCTTCACGTTACAGGACGGGATGTTAAGGAGGAAAATTATTTGCTGACACAGGATGAGGAAACTCACCGCTGGATAGTAATGGATAAGAATATTATTTCAGCATCAACAGTGGAACGTCAGGAAATCATCGAGCTATTCGGAGGACAATATGACCTTGAAATCAGGGTTGGCCAAATGGCTGAGAGACTTCAAAAATCAAGGGAATCGATAAGCCAGCTACTCAGAAAGATGCTGCTTGCAGGGGAAATAATAAAGGGCAGCAAAACCGGACTATATAAACTTCCATCACCCAACTAGAAGTAACACTTCTCACATCGGTAACGGTTCGCCGGATATAATTCACTAGTTATATTTTGTGCATATAGGAATCGTTATCGGTGTGATCGAAGTGATTGTAGCAAAATGATAATAGTTGATAAATAAGAAAGAATAAATAAATAATATTATTTATATTTATGTACAATAATAAATTCTGGGTTATAAATGTTCCCGGTTTTTCTTTTCGATATCAATTCTACAGATGACATATATGTCAAATAACAACAATCACAAATCCCTTGAATCCTGGATATGGGATGCGGCTTGCGCCATCAGAGGAGCGCAAGACGCACCGAAGTACAAAGACTTTATACTACCCCTCATTTTTGTAAAAAGACTATGCGATGTATTTGATGACGAAGTCCAAAGAATCACGGACAAGATTAGTGATAAACAAAAAGCTCTAAAGCTAATTGAAAAAGATAGAAAATTAATCCGCTTTTACATTCCTTTAAGACCTGAAAACATTGATGATCCTACCTGGTCTGTGATTCGTAAGCTATCAACAAAGATCGGTGAAGAGCTTACTAACAGAATGAGAGACATAGCCAGAGAAAACCCACGCTTACAGGGTATCATTGACAGAGTTGATTTTAACGCAACCACTCACGGACAAAGAGATATTGATGATGACAAGCTCAGCAACCTGATTGAAGAAATAAGCAAGAAGAGATTAGGCCTTAAAGACGTTGAACCGGATATCATTGGCAGAAGCTATGAATATCTGATTAGAAAGTTTGCTGAAGGTGGAGGACAAAGTGCAGGTGAATTCTACACACCTAAAGAAGTTGGAATTATTATAGCTCGTATTCTCGATCCTGAACCCGGGCAGGAAATCTATGATCCTTGCTGTGGCTCTGCAGGATTGCTTATTAAATGCCAGTTGGTCCTTCAGGACAAAATGCATTTACGATCTAAAGAAAAATATGCACCGCTTCAATTAAACGGACAGGAATATATCTCAAGCACCTGGGCAATGGCTAATATGAATATGGTTATTCACGATATGGAAGGTACCATTGAAATTGGTGATACAATGAACTCTCCAAAATTCAGAGATGGAAGCAGACTAAGAAAATTTGATCTTGTAACTGCTAATCCAATGTGGAATCAGAGTAACTTTAATCAAAAGACTTATGAAAATGATGAGCTTGAAAGATTTAGTGCTGGCTTTCCACCAAACGGTACAGCAGATTGGGGTTGGGCTCAACATATTCTTGCTTCTTTAAATGAAAAAGGAAGAGCAGGAATTGTTTTAGATACAGGTGCAGTCTCAAGAGGTTCGGGAAATCAAAGTACAAACAGAGAAAAAGAAATTAGGAAATGGTTTGTAGAACAGGATATAATTGAAGGTGTGTTATACTTACCTGAAAATCTCTTTTATAATACTCCTGCACCGGGAATAATTCTGTTTCTCAACAGGAAGAAAGATAAAAGTAAAAAGAATAAAATTTTACTCATTAACGCCTCTAAAGAATTTCAAAAAGGACAGCCAAAGAATTTTATACCAGATGAAAACCAGAATAAAATTGTTGATGCTTATTTAAGCTGGAAAGAGATTGAAAAGTTTAGCAAAGTTATTGATAAAGATGAAATAGTAAAAAATGATTATAACTTATCTCCAACTCGCTACATACACACAGCAGAAGAGGAAACTTACAGACCTATCGGCGAAATACTCGAAGACCTGAAAGAACTTGAACAGGAACAAAAGGCTATCGATAAAGAGCTGAAAGATATTTTTAAAAAGTTGGGGTATTAAGTTGGGTCCCTTTTATTTAATATATCATCCGGAAAGATGTAGATATAATAATGGAAAGCTTACGATTTATCACGATAGCTTTGGAGGAAATGAGGATCCTTATATCTGGAATGAAAAATTTCTGCATACTTATTGTCACATAACACAACTTTCAAACTATAAGAATCAGGTTAATTTTTGGGTTTCAGGGAAACCATCTCTTAATGACTTTACAGAATTGAACTGTGATTGTGTTTTTCATATAGCTGAAAAAATATTTTGGAAGGACAATAATAAAATAAGTCGTAATGATTATATTGTAGATAATGAACAAACTTTCCAACATCACTACAAATGGGTGCATAACCATCCATTTAAAAAAAGAAAAAGATATACGTTAAAAGCAGAGCCAGATACGAGTTTCCAGCCTCAAGATGCAAAAGATAATCTTCTTGATATTTTACCATTTCTAAATAAAAATGGATTACAAACGGATTTTTTAATTAAGGCTTTCAAAGCAGGGGTTGGATCAAAACCACATAAGCTTGATGAAAATATTGGCAAGAAATTGTATGATTTTTTGTTTAGTTGTGCAAAAGTAAAATTATATGGAAAAGATTTAACCAAGAAGCATCCTAATAGAATAAATGCGCTTTCAAATAAAAGCACCAATTGTTGCTAAAATATAAAATTAAAAATGATCGATAAATCAGAATTCATCAAATCAATAGATATTCCATTCTGGAAGCACATAACAAAAGAGAGTTTTTTCAGGGATATTATTAATTATCGTGATGTAAATAGAGAAAAATTTCTAAATGAACTTGTTGATGATCTTGTATCTTATAATTACGCTTTCAAGCTTCCATATTATTTATATGCTCCAAAGTCTAAAGGTGTAGTACGTAAAGTTAAAATATTTAATCTCAGTGATATTTCTATTTATTACTACTGTATTAAACAAATACAGGATGAAATAATTTCAGTCATTAAGCTTATCCCTAACGTATTTGGTGGATTTAGAATTACAAAGGATTTGAAATTTGATGAATCTAAAATAGAGGAAACAACCTATGATCCAGCATATGAAAATGCATTAAACATTTATGGTTTTAGAAAGGAGTGGGGTGAATATCAGAAACTTGCAAGATATTTATATGATAAAAAGTTTAAGTATTACATTCATATTGATATTGCACACTTTTATGACGATATAAATCTAGATATTCTAGAGCGTACATTGAGAAGTAAGATAAATAAAAAGCAAAATGTCATTGATTTATTATTCTATTTTTTACGTAATGCTGACAAAAGAGATTTAGGTTACAATCCGGCTAATGTTGGTATCCCTCAGGAAGAACTAGGGGAAATGTCAAGACTTTTAGCTAATTTTTATTTAAATAGTTTCGATGTTGACATAACATCATATTTGAATAAGATCTTTAATAAGAATGATCATATTTATTCAAGATACGCTGATGATATTTGGATTAGTTTTAATGGTAAAAAGGATGATGCTCAAAAGATAATTCAGGTATGTTCTTTTTATTTACAAAAATTAAAACTTAATCTAAATGAACAAAAAATTAAAATATTAAATCGAAAAGAATATTATAATTACTGGTACTTCAAAGAATTTGATAAAATTTTAAGGACCAAACGTGCAGATTCAATTCTAAATATGTTTAGTAGACTCACACAAACTACTGAAAAAAACAAAGGAGGTAGATGGTTTTCGCCTGCTAATTATGCCTTTAAAGTCTTTACTGGTAAAACAAAAAATGCTAAATATATAAAGTCATATAAAGAAGCTCGTTCGTTTGTAGATGAAATATTAGGCAATCCAAAATTATCTTATAAAGTAAATGAGAGCAGTTATACGTTTCTTAATACATTGATTCTCAAATATCCTAGACTTGGCGAATATCTAGTCCGATATCTTTATTCACCAAAAAATATTTACCCTCACACTGAATTTTTTGTGCTTCAGTTTTTAATAAGATATTATAAAACCAAAAATAAAATTGAATTCTTTTATAGATTTTATAAAAAATCTCATTTCTTAGAATATCAGTGGTATTCAAGAGTGTTGTGTCTAAAATATTTTATTGAAAATGTTGATATCCTCAGGAGCAAACATCCACGTAAACTAAAGCCTTTGAGTGATTTACTTAAAAATAAATCTAGAAATATGAATAAACTTGAAAGAAGATATTCAATGTTTCTTTTAAAGAAAATAAATAATGATTATTCTAAAAAGGTATTGAAAGAAAATTTTATTCAGGTAGAAGATATTTCATTCAAGCTTTATATTAAGGCAGCTTGAAATGGACAACTTCAAAAATACTGATATCGGTTTACTCCCTGAGCATTGGAATTTAATTCCCTTGGAAAATGAGGAATACTTTAAAACGATAAATGGATTATGGAAAGGGAAGAAACCACCATTTAAAGTAGTAACTGTAATTAGAAATACAAACTTCACAGAATTTGGAATAGTCGATTATTCGGATGTTGCAGTCTTAGATGTCGAAGAAAAACAGTATCAGAGTAGAAAATTATTCTTTGGTGACGTTATTATTGAAAGATCAGGTGGTGGACCAACTCAACCAGTCGGTAGAGTTGTTTTTTTTGATCGATCTACGGGTGAATATAGCTTTAGTAATTTCACAAGTTGTTTAAGAACACTTAATCAGAATGAATTTCTTCCCAAATATGTTTTTTATTCATTGCTTCATTTTTACTTATCAGGTAGGACTGATTCTCTTCAGGCGAGAACAACAGGTATCAGAAATTTAAATTTTACTTCTTATAAAGAAAAAGCAGGTATACCTAAAATATCTCTCCCCGAGCAAAAAAAAATTGCTCACGTGCTTTCCAAAATACAGCAGGCAATCGAAACACAGGAACAAATAATTAAAACCACTCAAGAGCTTAAAAAAGCATTAATGCAAAAACTCTTTACGGAGGGACTTAACGGCGAACCACAAAAACAAACAGAGATTGGTCCAATACCGAAAAGTTGGGAAGTCATTGAGCTTGGCAAATTATTCAAATTAAGTAGTGGTAAAGGAAGGCCTAAAGATATTTCTGAATTACCTGATAATCTAAAAACGATTCCAATTTTTGGTGGTAATGGAATATTAGGATATACAGAGTTGAAAATGCTTGATATGCCAGTTTTAGTTATTGGGCGAGTCGGAGAATATTGCGGAGTTACTTACGTTACAAAAGGAGTAAGTTGGATTAGTGATAATGCCTTGTACACGAAAAAAGTTTTGAGAGAATTTAACATTAATTATATGAAAGAATTTCTAACATATTTTGACTTGAACAGATTTCGTAATAGAGGTGGTCAACCTCTGGTTACACAAGGTATTATCCACGAAATTAAAGTTGGTTTGCCACATATTAAAGAACAAAATTTGATGAGTGAGTATTTAGAATCCTTGAATTCGAAAATCGATCAGGAAAAGACACTACTTCAATATAATAAAGATCTTTTCCGTTCATCTTTAAATCAACTAATGTCTGGTCAAATTCGGGTTAAAGATATTGAATTAAAATTAGTGGGATAAGATAAGTGATAAGTAAAAAATCCCGCTTGTTCTACTTACTACTTGACGCATAACGTCACACTTCGAACAAACCGGGTTGAAATTCTAAAACAAATATAGATTTGTTATTTTTTAGTATCAATAAAATTTAGATAAATGAGCGATTCATTCACAGAACATACAACTGTTCAAAAAAGAATTTTAGAATATTCATCTAAAATTGGTTGGGAGATATTAACTCAGTCAGAAACAGAGAAACTAAGACACTTCGATACTTCAGCAACATTACCATCAGAAAGAGCTAAAAACTCACATCCATTCTTAAAAGATATTTTACTTGAAAAAGTATTTAAGTTTAATCCCAAATACACTGAAAAAGACAACAACCTTCTTCCAAAACTTAAAAGCCTTCGTACAGATATTCAGGGTAACAAAGATTTCCTTCAATATCTCAGGGGAGAAAAAACATTCTTTTGCTCTGAAGATAACCGTGAGTATAACCTCAAGCTTATAGATTTTGAAGATCACACCAATAACACTTATCACGTTTCGGAAGAATATTATTTTAACAACGGCAGGTATGGCAACAGGGCAGACATTGTCTTCTTTATTAATGGCATTCCTGTAATTGTTATCGAGTGTAAAAACGCAACCAAAGATGAAGCCTTTGCAATCGGAATAGATCAGATAAGACGATACCATAGAGAAACCCCCGAAATGCTTATCCCTCAGCAAATCTACACTGTAACAGAAGCACTTGGTTTTTTATATGGAGTAACCTGGAATACAAATCGCAAAAATCTTTTCAACTGGAAAAGCGAAGAGATTGGAAATCTTGAATCAAAGGTAAAAACATTTTTTGCTATAGACAGAATCTTAGCTTATCTGAAAAAATATATTGTCTTTGTTGAGAAGGACGAGGAGTTAAATAAATATATTTTGCGTCAGCATCAGGTAGAAGCGGTGGAAAAGGTTGTAACAAGAGCTTTAGATACTCAAAAGAGCAGGGGATTGGTCTGGCATACTCAGGGATCAGGTAAAACATTCACAATCATCAAATCATCAGAGCTATTATTCAAAAAACCGGAAGCAGATAAACCAACTATCATTTTATTGATTGACAGAAACGAACTTGAAGACCAGATGATTCGCAATCTTACGTCATTGGGAATTCAGAATGTAGCTCACGCAAACAGCATTGCAGTAATGAGAGATTTGTTAAAAGATGATTATCGTGGTTTGATAGTTAGTATGATTCATAAGTTTAATGATATGCCTCCCAACATCAACAAGCGAAAAAATATTTATGTTTTAGTGGATGAAGCACACAGGACAACCTCCGGTGATTTAGGAAATTATTTAATGGCTGCTGTTCCGAATGCAACTCTAATCGGATTTACAGGTACGCCAATAGATAAAACAGCTTACGGCAGGGGAACATTTAAAACTTTCGGAATAGATGATCCTAAAGGTTATCTGGATAAATACTCGATTTCAGATTCTATTACTGATGGTACGACATTACCTCTTTATTATTCACTTGCCCCAAATGATTTAAGAGTACCTGAAGATATTCTTGAAAAGGAATTTCTAAAGCTGGCAGAAGCTGAAGGTGTAAGTGATATTGATGAATTAAATAAGATTCTGGAAAAGGCTGTCCAGACAAGACATTTCCTAAAAGGCAAAAGTAGAATAGCGAAGATTGCAAAGTTTGTTGCAGAGCACTATCAAACCTATGTCGAGAATCTTGGCTATAAAGCATTTTTAGTCGGAGTAGATAGAGAAGCTTGTGCGCTTTATAAAAAAGCTTTGGATAAATACCTGCCCCCCGAATACTCTCAGGTTGTTTATACAGGTGCACATAACGATACAGAACAGCTAAAAGAATTTCATATAGATAAAGAAGAAGAAAAAACCATCCGCAAGAATTTTGCAAAGAATGAAATCCTACCAAAAATTCTAATCGTTACAGAAAAGCTTTTAACCGGTTACGATGCACCGATACTCTATGCAATGTATTTAGATAAGCCAATGAGAGATCACACATTGCTTCAGGCAATAGCAAGAGTCAACCGTCCTTATGAAGATGAAGAAGGAAAGAAGAAACCATTCGGATTGGTGATAGATTTTATTGGAATATTTGATAAGCTGGAAAAAGCATTAGCCTTTGATTCTGATGATATAAAAAGTGTTATCAAAGATTTAGCACTTCTTAAAGATTTATTTAAGAAAAATCTTGAAAGCATAGCTCCAAAATATTTAGGATTGATAAAACCACCTTACAATGATAAAGAAATTGATAAGCTGATTGAGCATTTCAAATCTAAATCCAAACGCAAAGAATTCTTTAAGTTCTATAAAGAAATTGAAATGCTGTATGAAATCATTTCACCTGATGCATTTTTAAGACCGTACATTGATAATTATAAACTTCTAACTCAGATCTATTACATTGTCCGCAATGCCTATGCAAAGCACATTTATGTTGACAAAGAATTTCAGAGAAAGACGATTGATTTGGTAAAAGAGAATGTTGATATAGAAAATCTTGAAATGACAACAGATGCCTATGAGCTAAATGAAAAAACCATTGAGCTGATTAAAGCAGGACAGAAACCGGATAATGTAAAAGTCATAAACCTCGTAAAAACCATTGGTAAATATGCAGAAGAACATAGCGGTGATCTTGTGCTTATTTCTATTAAGGAAAAAGCACAAGCCATCCAGGAAAATTATGAAGATAGAATAATCACAACTCAGTCAGCATTGGAAGAACTCGAAGCATTAATCAAAGCTGCATTAAGCCAGGAGGACGAAAAGAAATCAAAAGGATTTGATGATTTAACATTTTTCTTTTCAACTAAGCTTAAAGAGTATGGATTGAGTAACAGTGATAACACTGCTAACAGTTTTACGGAGAGCTTTAAGAAATATCCCCATTGGCAAGCAAGTGAAGCAGAGACAAGAGAACTCAGGCAGGAAATGTATTTAACTCTTTTATCAGGAATGGATGACATAGAAAAAGCTAAACAAATTATTGATGATCTGTTCAACATTATACTAAAAGCCAATGAGTAATTGGAAAGATAAATACGAATTCAAAAAAGAAGTGATAAAGTATGCAGTGAAGCTAGATATTGCTTTAAAACGCATCTCTATGCGTCCTATGACCCGTAAATGGGCATCCTGCTCAACCGATGGCAACTTAAACTTCAATGACGAATTGATAGAAATGGATAAAAAGCTGGGCAGATATGTTATTGTCCACGAACTATTACACTTCCATTACCCAAATCACGGCAAACTCTGGAAGTGCCTTATGAGAGCATATCTTGGGGATTATGAGAAGATTGAAAGAAGGTTGAAGAAATGAAAGAGATTGATCCTACAAAATGTCCAGTCTGTGGTATGCTGGCCAAAATCACATTTGATGACCACGGTGAAGAAATTGTTACACGTTGTCCTCGTTGCTTAAAATTTGTTATTACTCAGCTGATTTTTACGGTAACTCCTTTACAGGATTATAAAAATTGGAATTCTAGATTAAGTTATTGGATTCGTCATCATCAACAAGGTGATAGAGGGCCAAAGATTGATACTCGAAATATAGAATCAATATTACAAAATATTAATCTCCCGTCTGTAAAAGAGCAAAGTAACATCTTTGTTTCTTGGATTGCAGATAAAACCAATTCTCCTGGTGAAGATGTAATCCAGAATATGAATGTAATTGCCTCAATAATTGGTGCAAAAGATAGGAATGGCGTTTATTATATAGCTACCGATTTAGATAAGAAAGGTATTATTAAAGCTTATCTTGATTCTGGAGATGATTTTCAAGGACATTTAACACCAGATGGGTGGGAATTTGTTGAGTCTTTAAATGAAGAACCGAATAAAAATAGAATTGCATTTATGGCTATGCAATACAATGATCATTTACTTGATTCAATATATAAAAAATACTTTAAACCGACCTTGAATTCTATGGGAATTGATTTGGTCACGTTAGATGAAAGACTGAAAGCCGGAATTATGGATAATCAATTAAGAGAAGAGATCCGTAATTCTCATTTACTTTTAGTAGACCTAACCCACGGTAATAGTGGTGCATATTGGGAAGCGGGTTTTGCTGAAGGATGTAAAATACCTGTCGTTTATTTATGTGAGAGAACTATATTCAGAGAGAACAAAACACACTTTGATACTAATCATTTAACCACTGTTATTTGGAGTGTTGATACAATTAAAGCAGATATGGAAATTCTTAAGAATAGAATTATAGCAACATTGGGATTAACATTATGAGCAAACAAAAATTATATAAATTAAAAAATAAAAATGGTGTGAAGATGGACGAAAATTATGTAGTAAATCAACCTCAGGTCTTAAAGAATTTTAAAACGTTGATTTCCTATCGTAATAATAGAAAAAATCGTTTGGCAGAATATTATAAGCATAAATTAAAAAGTGGTAAAACCTTCATTCTTGAAATAATTAATGGAAATATTGAATTTGCTCCAAGTAAGTTTGTCGGTTACAAGAATAATACTTTTCAACTTCACGATAAACATTATGCTATAGATAGAAGTGGTCATTTAACAGATCAAAATTTTCGGAAAATTTATGGGAAAAGACTTGAATCAAGTAGTTTCTTAGATTCAGTACTCGATTCATTTTATAAACTTCATAATATTAATGGCACACCATATAAACCCAAAGCACATATACATTATTTCATCTTGCCTGAAACTCTTGAGCAAGTTAAAAAAACATTTAGTGAGATTCCTGAATTCTTCTTAACTACTGATATTGTCAGATATTCAAAGTATGCAGGGAAACCTTATAGAAAAAATAATCCTGAAGATGTTAAAATTGGCCAAGAGATAAGAGAGAAGTTATATGATAAGACTAATTATTGGTTAGAGTCTATTTCTGTACCCGGCTATGTTAAAGAAACTAATACTATGTGGCAAATAATGGGTGTTTATTCCGCCTATACTTGGGGGAAAGCATTTAAACAAAAGGATAAAGATAGACTTATATATTTTACTGTTGGTATTGATTATTCAAGAACGGCTTTAATTTACAAATTAGACTGCCAAAGAAGTCGCCCGTCAGGAGGTATTAAATTAACAAAAGAACAGGTTAGTAAATTCGATAACTTTATAGCTGGTAGTGGTTCTGAGTGGATTGAAATTAATTTGGATGAAATTAAAAAACTTAATTGGGCAACTTTAATTAATAATACAAACAATTTCATATCTAAATACGATAAGTTATATGAGGATGCAATAAAATATGTTTGGGGTAAGGGAAAAATAAAACAACCAAAAAATTCTCTCGAAGAAGTTGATCCGCCAGATCCCAAAATACTTTTGCCTATTATTCATACTTTTAAAGGCTATAAAACGGATCATATAAAGCGACAAAGAGAATCAAAAAAACTTGGACTAGCTGGAGAATTACTCGTGATTGAGTTTGAGAAAAATAGGCTTAAGGACTTACTTAAACCAGGAATGAAGATTGAGCATATTTCTAGAGAAAAAGGAGACGGAACGGGTTACGATGTTAAATCTTATGATGAATTTGGAAACGAAATATTTATTGAAATTAAAACAACAAAATCAAAAGATAAGGATACACAGTTTAATATTTCTCCAACTGAGTTAGAATTTAGTAAGCTCAAAAATAAATCATATTGGTTGTATCGTGTATTTAATTTTGACAAGAAAAATAATACAGGTAATCTGTATCGTATTAATGGTAACTTATTTAAGGTTCTAGATATGTATCCTGATTCGTATGTAGCAGTGTTTAAAGGTACAGCGATATAGGTTTATATAATATAAAGAGGACAGTACGGTTTTCTAAAAATTTCAGCAAAAATATGCTGCACTTATGGTTGGTTACATTTCAATTTTAACAAACGGTACCCCCCCCCTCAAATTCCCTTAAGAAAAACATTTATATTATTTTTTTATCTGCTCACTCGATTACATCGAGAATCTCGCTCGCTTATGGTTTCAAGGCACTGTTATAAAATATGAATGGGAAGACCACTCGTTCGCCCTGCTTCGCAGACCTCACTCGCTAGCGATAGTATAACTTAGCATAATCTTTCTAACAAAAAATAACTGCTCCTTCATTCCGGGTTCCGCTCGAACGGAATCCTCATTCAGTCGCAGATATTTTTTGGCTTGTCAATAATCACGTAACATTGGTTTGTTTTAATTTGCTCATTACGCCATTGTTAACAGATGACTTCATTCGCAAACTAAAACATCTTGCTGTCCAAAATAATTGCGCCCTCATTCCGTCTGGATATGATCCAACCTACATTACGGTCGCAACTATTTTGACATTGGTAGTAATCACTTTTCATTGGCAGGTCTTTACTTTGCTCGTTCGCTTCACTTTCGTTCCACTATCGTTCAGCTCACTCCCAAACTAAAGAAGACAGTAAGTCAAGCCACTTGGCATTTTGGGGGAGGTTAAACCTTACATTGTCAGCCAGATTTACATAAGGAACATTATCCGAGCACGGCTAATCATCTTTACGAATATTGTCTTTCTGTCTTGTGTCCGATAATGTTGACTTATGTAAACTCGGCACGGTCACTTAACAAATAGTCCCATAACTCGGAAAGTCCGTATATTATATCAACTTTAACATAAAAGTGTTTTAATCTCATTAATTAGGCTCTCAGGTTACCTATTGAGGGGTATATTAATTACTTGCCATTCTTCAAATGATTTTATGTCGTGTAAGTCTCGGTACTATATTATTAATTAACTGCAATATTAAGATTATGACTAAATCATTATATTTAAATCACATTTCTAAGGAATTTTAATGAGCATTGATCTATTTAATTTAGATTTTTTTCTGAATATTAAATACTTATTTAATCTTAAATCATATATTCCTACAATAACACTTTCAAATCTTTTAACGCTTGAGCAAAAAATTGATTTTTCAATCGAGGGTATTATACTAGATGTTGATCAAACTGTAATGCCTTATGGGTCATCAAAACTTAGTACTGAATACAAAAAATATTTGATCGACATTTCCACTCGCTATAAATGTTGTTTCTTATCGAACTTTCCTAAAACAGAATCTAAATTGAGCAGATTGACTGATTTATCTAAAGAGACAGGTATTGAAGTAATATATTCTAGAAGAAAAAAACCTGATCCCTTGCCATTTAAACTTGCCATAAAATATTTAAAGCTCAGTCCAAATAAAGTTATTATGGTCGGTGATCGAGTGTTTACGGATATATTAGGTGCAAATAATTTTGGAATAAAGACAGCTTTAATAAAGCCAATTAATCCGAGTAGTGACCCATTTTGGATGGTTCAAATACCAAGATTCATTGAATATACTTTATATAAACTCATTTCATCAATATTCGAATGAGGTTCAATTTGAAAGAAATTATAACAAATAGATGGGTTTTAATTACGTTAATTGCCTCAGTCACAACTGTATTTGGCTGGAGAGTCTTAGACTTTTTAAACCTCGCAAATTATCTTCAGGCAATTATATACCTATCAATTCTTATTTCAATTCTATTTATAAATTTTGTTCGTATCAGCAAGGAAAGCGAAAGCATTTTCCGTCTTAATCCATTCAATCATATCCCAACGACCGCAGCATTTTTTAGAGTTGTTATTGCCTTCTCTTTTGCAATTACATTCTTCTCAAAAGTTTATAGAATTGAATTTGCCTTAGTCTATTTATTATATATATATATTCTTTCCAGTACTTATGATCTACCTGAGTATCACCGCCACGATTTTAGAACAATACGTATAATTATTGATTTGATATTAGCATCGGTAGCATTTGCTATATTTGGTGGCTTAAATAATCCGACCTGGTTTATGTTCTTAATACCGCTTATGACAACTGCTCGACATTACTCTTCTTGGGAATCAATTGTCACTTTTCTATATAGTACCTGTTTTGTTACTCTCACTTCTCTTTTCATTAAACTTCACGATTTGTCCCCAAATGTTGATATTATACCATTAATTAATGCACTTGGTGCTGACTTTATATTTTATCTCGATGATCCTGGCAACAAATTAAATTGGCAATTATTTAAACAACTATTGATTGTATATGTGATTTTTATAATGTCAGTTGCAATATTTAAAGCAGAATGGCATAATCGGTATGGGAAAATATATGAATTCGTCAAAAGACTATCTGATATGCTGAAGAAAAATAATAGATCTATTGATGAGGACTTTTTAAAATTTATGTGTTTGGAATTAAACTCTGAGGCCGTTTTATTTATATCTAATGAAAGTAATCAAACTAAATACCATTGTTCCTTTCAAACAAGGAGTAATGACATTAAGAACTATATGGTAGAAAAAACTGGTTTATTGGATTCTGGGACCTTTCAACAATTTGAGGAATGGTGGTTGGGAATAGAAAATAGACTGATTGAAACTAGAAGAAATTATGAAAATTTAGGAAATATTATGAAATGGTTAAAACTTGATTTAATGGGATTAAACAACTCAGAAGCAGTTAACCAATTAGATAAGGACAAATGTCCCAGCTGTATCTATCAATTTGAAAAAATTTTTTTCAGTGAAAAAGCTGGAGTATTCACTTTGTTAGAGGATAGAAATAAAGCAAGGATGTATAATAAATTTGAAATTATAAGTTTGATACCTATAAGGTTCGGTTCTCTATTTATAGTTTTTATTAATAATTTCCCGACAAGATTTAAAATTGTACCAAGAAAGTTTTGGGATGATGGTCTGCAGAAAGTTCGGATGGTGAAATATTTATTAGAATAAATTAATTATAACACATATTTTTATTTTGTTGCGTATCTGTTACTTCAGCACTTTAAAAATCATTATAAACTTTTATAATGCAATTGTTTATGGGGAATAAAGGATAATAATATGACAATGGTGATTGTGAAAGTAAATGGATGGATGGGGGATGTGAATAGATTAACTTAATTAAACAACGTCACTCCTTTTATAAGTCTGGATTTCCCATTGCTGTTAGGGACCCAGACTGCCAGACCGGCAAGATCGCAATAGGCGTAACATCCCATTAAAAAATATGTTTATCAGCTTCCCACGTTTGTAAAAATTCCAACTGCAAGTTCTGCCCATACATAAAGCAGTGCTGTAAGAAACAAAATACCTATTGCAAACCGATACTTCCTTATTCTCCTTGCTGTAAGTACAAATAAGGCACCGGTGCCGAATAAAAGAACTCCTGCAATAATGAAATCAGAGAGTGTCCATACTACTTCACTGCTAAACTGCATTGCCGTAAAGGGAATCAATAAAATAAATGCAGTTGCAATTGCTATCCATATAAAAATTCTGTTTTGTGTAAAGATATCGCTCTTTATTTCATTCATAGTGTTGTCTTCTTTCTGTTTTTAACTGCTGTTATTTAGTTTAAATCTTTCGTATAAAAATTTTTCAGAAAAAATTGTAAAACAAGTGCAAATATTTCGTACTCGGTATTTCAAAAATCTGATTTCCGGGTTTTCTGTAACCTCGCCTACTACAGGAGAGTGGGAAATAGCCTATGCCTTTAAAGATAATGTTACCCTAAAGTAAAGACTTCAGATAAACTTTATCACTTTAAATTTAAGGCTGCATAGATTAAATAATAATTCTAGATTTTATTTTTAGACTTTTACAATATGGCGGAGGATTATTACTAAAGCTCTTGGTTATTAAATAAAATTTAAAGTATTTTTACATAAGGTGATACGGACCATATAATGAAAAACTTAAATGAAATAAAGCAGCTCTTAGAACATCATAAACAAAGACTAAAAGACAAATACCACATTAAAAGTATTGGTCTGTTTGGCTCTGTTGCCAGGGGTGATATTTCTGCAGGCAGCGATGTTGATATTCTGGTTGACTTTGAAAAGCCAATCGGGCTGGATTTTGTGAGCCTTGCCGATGAGCTTGAAGAAATATTAGGAGTAAAAGTAGATTTAGTAACTCCTTACGCAATTAAACCGCGGATGATGAAATATATTAAGCAAGATTTGATATATGTCTAAAAGAGACTGGAAAATTCTTTTTGAAGATATAATTGAAAGTATAACCAAGATTCAAAACTATACCAAAGATTTATCCTTTGAAGATTTTGCACAAAGCCCGCTTATAAGAGATGCTGTTGTAAGAAATATCGAAATAATAGGGGAAGCCTCAAAAAATGTCCCTGTGGAAATACAAAATAAATTTAAAGACATCCCGTGGCAAAAGATAAAAGGAATACGGAACAGGATTGTTCACGAATATTTTGCTGTAGATATTTCAATCATCTGGTTTATCGTAACTAATGAGCTGCAATCATTAAAAAATAATCTTGCTGAGCATCTTGAGAACGATTAAGTGAATAACCTTGATATAATAATTTAAATTAATTATTTCCGTATAAAATTACCGCAGTACATTACTTCTCCGATATTATCCGCTTCCCATAAAAATAATTTCCATTTTGCCAGGCTGTCAGGAACTTCTCTTCTTCAGAATCCTAAACTTTAAACTGCCATTAACCCTGCCTGCCTGCCAGCAGGTTTAGAGAGAGTTCAATTAAAAAGCGCCGCCCCTTTAATAAGTCTTGCTTTAATCAATCCGTAAAAAGAAAATTGTCCGGAATATTTCCAGCCCAGATGCAGTCCGCACCGGCTGCAAAAAGCAAAGCTCCAGGAGTGATCCTTAAACCAGGTAAACTCACTGGTTGGTATTCCTTCTTCACGGCATCCGTCTGCTGATTTAAAGGTAATTATATCAAATACATATCCTTCAGGATTATTGAATCGAAATTCACTCTGACTATCGAACAGAAACCGCTCTTTGTCTTCTGTAATTCTCTTATTGCATTTAAGACATAACCAGTCATCCGGCTGAAGTTCTGTTTTAAATTTAACTTCAGTTTCTTCCTGATTTATTGCGTTATGTAAATCCATTTTTCTAATCCGGATAAATCTTCACTGTACTAAAGTATTAAAAACCCTGTAAAGTTTCATTTAATTTATTGGCTGAGTATTTTGAACTTAATCTGCTTTCATTTCTTTTTCTTTCTGATTACATTGAATAAGAATATTAATCAAAATATGAAAATACTTTTATTCATATCAGTTCTCTTTTTGCTAAGTTTAACCGTATCAGCCCAGCGGTTTCCGGACCGGTTTTATGTGTCAAATCCTCTTTTTAATTTCACCGCTAATGTTGAAACAGGCAGTACATCTTTGCTTAATTCGATTAGCGGCTGGGGTGAGTTTGGCGCCTACCGTATTCAAAGAGATGCTGAACACGCCTGGTATCAGAAGCTCGGCGCTTTCGTTGAATTCTTCAGAACAGGTGATTATGAAAGTTTTTCTTTTTTAAGCAGTATAGAGTTTATTGCCAACCCTGATAATGATATAAGATTTAAACCCCGCTCAATTTTCTGGGAAGAAGGATTTCTTTATTCCCGAAAAGCAGATTCTTTCTTCTGGCAGATCGGATATTTTCATCGCTGTAAACACGATATAGATAATTACCTCTATGGAAAAGAAAGGGCTTTGATTTTTGGAAGTCTGCAGTCCAAAATCATCTTTCCATTTGATTTTCTGAACGAATCAGATAATGCATTATTCGCGGTTCGAACAGAACTTTACACTATCCTGCAGGATAACAGATTTCCTATAAGCTGGATGAGTCATTCATATAACTGGAAACAGCTTATCGGTTCATTAGGCATCAACTTTAATTTTACTAAAGCCATTTCCGAAAAACACTGGCATTACTATCTTAATTCTTATTCAATGATAAATCTTTTTGGTAAGGAAGAAGGTTTTACAAATCGTTTCAATGGTCTCCAGCGTGCTAATTTCAATGGCGGACTGTCAACCGGTATTTCACTAAGAGGCAAAGCAGAAATAAGATTAGGGTTGACTTATGAATATCTTTCAGATACAGGAATCAATCCATATCCCGAAAGTGCATATCTAATCAGTATTGGTATATCAGTGCTGGATTTTAACTCAATAAAATAAAACGGATAATAACAAATGAAATTTTATATTTTTACACTGTTCCTTCTTTTTACTTCTCTAACAAATTCACAAATAAAAGTGGATGAGCAGATCGTCTCACCGGGAGTTGTATATAAAAAAATAACTAACACTGTTGATACGCTTTCTATTGATATTATCAGGATTGATTTATCAAAAGGGGATTATGTTATTAAGTCAGTTAAGGCAAATAATCTGCTTGGAGCAAGGCAGACAACAACGGATATGGCAAAGGCATTTATAGATTCGGGCTATTATGTTATTGCTGCATTGAATGCAGATTTTTTTGAAGCAGATGGAGAGGTTGTCAACAATATGATTTCTGAGGGTCAGTTTGTAAAAGCGGTTAAGTTCACTGATTCGCCGTATAATGATTATGTAAACACACAGTTTGCTTTTACATATGATAATAAGCTGCTGATTGATCAGTTTGTTTTTTCCGGCAGCATCATTTTCCCGGATGGCACGATAGAATCTATCAGCAGAATAAATTCAAAAACCGACAGCAGCTCAATTACACTTTATAATTCGTACCAGGGAAAAACAACGCCTTCTGTAGTGGAAGGCTGGAATGTTTCGGAAACTGTTCTTGTACCTTTTGCAAATTCCGGCGACACTCTGTTTTTTAGTGTTGCAGATGATTTTCAGTCAGGCGGCAATATGCAAATTCCTGAAAACGGATATGTTCTTTCCACCAACAACAAATATGCTTATTACTTAGAACGAAATTTAGTTACAGGCGATACATTAAGAATTTTATTAAGGTTGAATCCTCATTATCCGGATATAAGATCTTTAACCGGCGGTTGGCCATTGCTGGTTAAAGATGGTGAAAATGCGTTTAGAACTAATCCGGATATTGAAGGTGTGATTCCTCGTTTTTCTCAGAACAGACATCCAAGAACCGGTGTAGGTTTTTCGAAAGACAGCACTACTGTTTACTTTATTACTGTTGATGGAAGACAATCGCACAGCAGGGGAATGTCTCTTTTAGAATTTGCTGATATTATGATTGATCAGGGTGTTTACCAGGGGTTGAATCTAGACGGAGGCGGCTCAACAGCGATGATTGTCAAAAATAAACTTGTGAATATTCCATCTGACGCAGAAGGAGAGAGGAAAGTAGGGAATTGTTTGCTTCTGTTAAAAAGGAGTAATGAATAATTATTGAGATTTGATCATAAATAGATTGAGATCTCTCACTTCGTTCGAGATGACACTTTTTTCAAGATGACAATATAGCTTTAATAAATTATTCTGGTAAAATAAAAAAACCTCCGAGGTTAAAGAAAATCCCGGAGGTTTGAGAAGAATCTTTTAGTGCTTACTAAAACTGTACTTTTTTCTTTCTCTTAGTAGCATATTCAAGTACAAAAGCACTTGCTACGAAAATGGACGAGTAGGTACCAATAATAATTCCGAAGAACAACGTGAAAGCAAAAGCTCTAAGCACATCTCCACCAATCAGCAGTAAAACAAACAAAGTGATTAAGGTAGTAACACCGGTGATAATAGTTCTGCTCATTGTTTGGTTAATGCTCTTGTTTATCACTTCCTGAAGATCCATCGTTTTGTGAATTTTCATATTTTCTCTAACACGGTCAAATACAACCACTGTATCGTTAATTGAGTAACCGACAAGTGTTAAAAATGCAGCAACCACTGTAAGATCAATCTCAAGATTAAGTCCGGGTATTAAACCATATAATACCGAGTATAACCCGACAGTAATTAAAACATCATGAAACAAGGCCGCAACCGCACCAACTGCAAAAACAAATTTAAACCTGAATCCGAGATAAATAAGAATTGCAATAAGCGAGAAAAATATTGCAATCAATGCATCACGCTTAAGCTCATCGCCAATCTTTGGACCAACACGGTCTTCTCTTAAAATCTGGAAAGGGTTATCCTGCATTTTTTCTCTGAGATTTTCTTTAATCCAGTCTGCAATACCAAAACTTGCAATCATTTGAGTGCTTGCAGGGTCATCAGCAACAGGTGACACATTGAATCCGGCAAGGGTAAGCTGTTCGAGTATGTAGGATGTTGTATCCGCATTTGGAAAAGAATATGTAACCGAGGTACGGGATGAATCAACTACATTGAAACTAAGACCGTTTGCGATGGTATTTATTTTGTTATTGAGATCCTGAATTACCTGCGGATACATTTCTGCGGGAATGCTTTGGAGTTCAGTTCTTACAAGAGCGCCCGTTTCACCACCGAAAGTTTTAACTTCAACATTGCCTATTCCTAATCCTTCAACAAGGCCTCTCATTTCTCCGATCTGAATTGTTTTTTCAAATTGAAGAACAATTTCTGAACCGCCTTTGAAGTCAATACCGAAATTTAATCCGCGAAGGAGAATATTTATCAGTCCTGCTAAGAACATAGCTGCTGACACATAATAGAAGAGTTTTCTTTTCCCTAAAAAATCAAAATTTAAATTTTCAAATATTCGCATTTATTTTTCTGACTCCTGAAACTTTTATTGATTAACCAATGGTTATTTTTACTGCTTTAGCTACCATAAAATCAAACACCAAACGTGAAATAACAAGTGCGCTGAACAAAGTAGATGCTATACCAATCATTAATGTTAACGCAAATCCCTGCACCGGACCACTACCAAACTGGTAGAGAATTATCGCAGTAAAGAAGGTTGTTATATTAGAATCTATAATTGCTGATAGAGCTTTTTCATAACCGCCGTCTATTGATGCTTTTACAGTTTTACCTGTTGATAGCTCTTCTCTTATTCTTTCAAATATCAGCACGTTAGCATCCACAGCCATTCCTATTGTAAGAATTATACCTGCAATACCTGGTAAAGTAAGAGTTGCACTGAATCCGGCCAGAACACCAAGTATAAAGAGAACTGTAAATACAAGAACTCCTGCTGCAACGCTTCCTGCTTTACGGTAATAAAAAATCATAAACAGAGCTACAAGGAAAAATCCGATAAGGGCGGAATTCAATCCTGCTGAAACTGAATCCTGTCCAAGTGATGGACCGACAATTCTTTCTTCGATGATGTCAACCGGAGCGGGAAGTGCACCTGCTTTAAGAACAATCTCTAATAGTTTGGCTTCTTCCTGTCCTGCCATGCCTTCAATCTGCGATCTTCCTCCCGTAATTCTGTTTCTAACATTTGGAGCTGAGAACACAACACCATCTAACATAATGGCAATTCGTTTATCAATATTTGCACCGGTTATTCTTGCCCAGTCAGTTGCACCTTCGGTATTCATTGTCATATTTACAATCCAGGAGGAAGTAGTCGGATCAATGTCTGCACGTGCATCGGTAATAACACCGCCTGTAAGTTCAGGAGCCTTGTTAACAAGGTATAACATATAAACGCCTTTACCATCCTGAAATCCTATAGGTTTTGCAGAATAAACAAACTCAACGTTGTCTGGGATTACTTTTTGAACTTCGGGAAGACTTAACCAGTAATTAATCTGGTTGCGGTTATCTTCACTTACATAAGCATCAGCAAATCTTCCTTGTGGATCAAGCAGGGCGACTGAAAAGAAAGGATGCTGCTCACGAAATTGCTCTTCAGTTAATTCCTGTTGCGTTGTATCTGAAGCTAATTCTGTTGTATCAGCTTCTGCTGAGGCTGTATCCTGTTCAGATTCTTGTTGTAATGAAGTATCTGCAGAAGTGCCGGTTAACCGGTTTGCTAAAACGCGATCAATACTTTCTAATATTGGAATGGTAAAGTCGGGATCTTTTACCAGCCGGAACTCAAGTAAAGCAGTGCCCTGAATAAGCTGTTTTGCCTCTTCTTCGCGTGCAACACCGGGCAGTTCCACTATAATTCTTCTTGAACCCTGTCTTTGTATAGATGGCTCAGAAACGCCATACTGGTCAACCCTGTTTCTGATAATTTCCATTGCTCTGGCAACTGCATCATCAGCATCTACTTTAAGTTGATCTAATATTTCCGAATCATCCATCCGGATTGTACCAAAATACCGGCTCAACCTTACACCGCGTTCAGCGAGTTTTCTGCCCACAATATCCACTATAGCTTCATCAGTTCTTTCAGCTTCTAACTGAGCTTCCGCAAGAACGGATTTAAATACCTGATCGGGATTATTGGCTAGTTTTTCAAGTAATTTACCGGTATTAACTTCAAGAACAACGCGCATACCGCCCTGAAGGTCCAAACCGAGTTTAATTCTCTTCATCCTTGCCTGAATAATAGACGGATCAGCTTGTTTGATGCTGTCTTCAATCACGTTTAATGCGCGGTCTACTTGAGGTTTTGTATAATCAGGATTGCTTGCCTTAACTTCTTCTCTTTTTTGTTCTAAAACTGAAGATATTTTTTTGCTGTTCTGGTAATCCTGAAAAGTAGGATAAAGAAGGTAGATACTTAAAGCTATTGCCGCAAGTATTAAAATAAAGCGAAATCTGAGTTCTTTCATACCTTAACTTTATATTTCTGAATGAGTTAAAAATTTTTAATTAACTGCCAAACTTACGGGTTCGGGCTTAGAAAGTCAATAAAAATCAGTTCCTTAAATGTCCAAACGACAGATAAAATGAGGTTAATTAATTGATTTTCTAAATATTTGATAAAGGCAGACTTAGTCAGATTAGATTATAAAAGAGTTATAAATCTTTTTACAAGCGAAGCAAACTTTTCTTTAACTTTTTGTGCGGTTTCAGTCACTTCATTATGAGATAGTTTCTGGCCAGATATTCCGGAAGCATAGTTTGTTATGCAGGAAACGGAGGCGGCTTTCATTCCCATACTTGCAGCAAATATTGCTTCATGTACTGTAGACATTCCTACAGCATCACCGCCAAATTTTGAAATGAACTTTACCTCTGCGAGTGTTTCATAAGTAGGACCTTTTGTATACCAGTAAACGCCTTCTTTTAATAATACTTTTTCAATTTCAGCAGCTTTTTTAAGCAGATTACATAATTCCGAATCCGGAAAGTTAAGGAATGCGTTTTTCTTTTCGCTATTTGCTAACCCTGATAAAAAAGTTAGTTCTTTTTTTATTTGTATACCATTAAATGAAGAATTTAACATCAAATCCCCCGGTTTAAGAAACTCGCTTATACCGCCGGCAGCATTTGTAAGAAGAATTTTTCTGCATCCCGATTTGGAAGCAATATAGGGCGGCAGAATGCAGTCAGATATGTGATAACCTTCATAAAAATGAATCCGCCCGCTGAACAGAAGAATTTTTTTATTCTCATGTTCACCCCATATAATTTTTCCTTTATGTCCTTCTACAGTAGATGCCGGATAACCCTTAATAGAGGCTGTAGGGATTTCTTTTACAACTTTTATTCTGGCATCGAAGTCACCCAATCCGCTGCCAAGAATAATGGCAAGTTCAGGAGTGAAAGGGGAATGACTTTCAACTGCGTTAATAATGTCTTTATATTTAAAATATAGATCAATCATTTAAGAAAATAATAATCCGGCTAAAGTAGCCGTAAGCAAAGTAGTAATCACTCCTCCGGTTACAGCCTTAATTCCAAGTTGAGCAATTTCTGATTTTTTATTCGGGGCAATTGGTCCAAGTCCCCCAATCTGAATTGCAATAGAACTGAAGTTTGCGAATCCACATAAAGCATAAGTAGCCATAAGTATTGTTTTTTCATTCAGTAGTTTTCCTGTTTCAACAAGTTTGCCCATATCAGAATATGCAACAAATTCGTTAAGCACAATTTTAGTTCCTAGTAAGCTTCCGAAGTTGAGAGCATCCTCCCACGGTACCCCAATTCCGAAAGCAACTCCCTGAAGCACCATACCAATTATCAATTGGAAGCTAAGTGGACTTCCGAAATTTTCATTAAGTGAATTATTAACATTAAGAATATCGCCAAGACCGTTTAATAGATAATTTATCATTGCAATCAATGCGATGAATGCAATTAACATAGCACCAACATTAAGAGCTAATTTTAATCCATCACCTGCACCGTTAGCAGCGGATTCAATAATATTTGAAGCATTTTTTTCAACTTCAACTTTTACAAAGCCTTTTGTTTTTGGATCACTTGTTTCCGGTATAAGAATTTTTGCAATCACCATTGCAGCAGGAGCAGCCATAACACTAGCCCCTAATAATTGAGTAGCAAACATCTGCTGTGCTTCAATAAGCGGTATGCCGTGTGAAACCGAATAAGCACTGCCGAGTATCTGAATGTAAGCAGCCATTACTCCGCCGGCAATAGTAGCCATTCCTCCAACCATTATTGTAAGCACTTCGCTTTTAGTCATATCTTTAATGAAAGGCTTTATCATCAAAGGTGCCTCTGTTTGACCAACAAAAATATTTGCTGTGCAAGAAAGAGATTCAGCCCCGCTTGTTCCCATAATCTTTGCCATAACCCAAGCCATTCCCTGAACGATACGCTGCATTATTCCAAGGTAATATAAAACAGACATAAGACTTGCGAAGAAAATAATTGTCGGCAGCACCTGAAATGCGAAAAAGAATCCAAGACTATTTTCAGATCCCGGTGGTAAAGCCAGATTACCAAAGACAAATTGTGCACCTTCAGTTGTGAAGTTAAGTACAAGCACAAAAACATAGCTTACTGAAGCAAAGAAATCTTTAGGCCAGGCTAATGGAGAAAAAATGCTGCGAAGATTTTCACCTTTTAGGATGAGTAAAGCAAATACAAATTGAATGCTTAATCCTGAAAGAACTAGCCGCCAGTTAATTTTTTTTTTATTATTAGAGATAAGGAAAGAAATACCAATTAAAAGAAGTATTCCTAAAATTCCCCGAAAAACTGAATTTAAATCCATAGTGTTATTCTAATTTTCTTCCGGAATATAATGACATTTACGGCAGCGTGCTTCATAAATATCTGATGCTCCAACAACAACTCTTTCTGCTGAAACGATTTTACGCTGTGTTTTATCGGCAGGATTTCCGCAGTTAACGCAAATGGCAAGAGTCTTTGTTATATATTCTGCAATAGCCAATAATTGAGGCATTGGCTCGAATGGAATGCCGCGATAATCCTGATCAAGTCCTGCTACTATTACTCTTTTACCATTTGAGGCAAGCGTATTGCAGACGTGCATTAAATCATTGGAAAAAAACTGTGCTTCGTCTATACCAACAACCTGAGCATCTTTTGATAGGTGAATAATTTCGCGTACATCTTCGATTATAGTTGAAGGAAGTGATTGTTCGCTGTGCGAAACTATCGAACCTTCAGAGTAGCGGGTATCTATTTTAGGTTTGAAAACTTTTACTTTTTGTTTTGCTATTGTTGCTCTTCTTACACGGCGGATCAGCTCTTCAGTTTTGCCGCTGAACATACAGCCGGCTATCACTTCTATCCACCCTATGTCTTTCGGCATTGAATGCGGGGCAAGTTCGTTCATATAAAATTTAAGTAGTTAGTGTAATTGAATTTATTAATTAAATTATTTAAGATCCTTATCACTAAAAGCATAAGGAAGCAGGGTTGACATTTTTTCAATCCTCTTTTCACCTTTTGAATTAAGCATAATAACATCAATATCTCCGCAAAGATCACTCATAACCTGTCTGCAGGCACCGCAGGGAGAAATAAAATCCTCCGCATCACTTGCGATTGCTATGGCTTTAAATTTTCTTTCACCTTCAGATATTGCTTTAAATACTGCTGTACGTTCAGCACAGATTGTTAAACTGTATGAGCTTGTTTCAATATTACATCCAAGATATAATTTATCATCTGCTGTAAGAAGTGCGGCACCCACTCTGAAATTAGAATAGGGAGGGAAGGCAAGTTTTTTTGCTTCTATTGCTTTTTGGGATAGTTTATCGTAGTCCATTTAATAAAACCTTTAAGCGAAAAATATATTATTTGATTTTTATTTCAAATTGTTGTGAACTATTGTTTTATCAAAACCATATAAAAAGTCGGAGTAAAGTATTTATTGATTAATCCGAATTTATTATTGGCTGCTGAAATTAAAACTTTGTCAAGACTTATTTTTTTTATAATTCTGATAGTAGATAAATGGAAATCACTCCAAACAATTCCTTTATTACCATCCAGCAATTCCTTAACTGTGTAGGTTGTGAAAAGACGCAAATGAAAATAGTTTGAAAAAAATCTCAGCAAATCCTTCAGCGATAATAACTCAGCGATATCAGTCCGGTTCATTTCAGTTTTTCTGAATCTCTTTAAGTAAAAATTCTTAATGTTCTGTCGGTTAAGTAATGAAAGAAAAGGCATTCCCCAATGCGGATCGAAAATTATATTAATTACTGAAAACCTGTTTGGTGTGCTGAGGTATACAACTCCCTGTGGTTTTAGCACTCGGTGCATTTCTTCAATGATAATGTGAGTTTGTTCAAGGTGTTCAATAACATCCTGCAGAATGATTATATCAAATGAGTTTGATGCAAAAGGCAGAACTAAAGCACTGCCGTTTACTTTTTTTATATTAAAATTTTTATCCTGTCTTTTTAATCGAACAAGATTAATATCTAAACTTACAACTGAATTTTTATCAGATAAAACAAAAGCTGTACCGCCTTCACCCGAACCCAGATCTAATATATTAAGATTATCCAAACATAAAGTTTGCTTAAGAATTAACTTAACCAAATTCCCCCGTTCAATTGAAAGCTCCCGCCCTCTTTTCCATCGCTCGTGGTTTGGATGCTTTTTATCCAGCCACGGGATAGAATTCCTTACCTCCATCGCTTTAACGTTGTGAAAGAGTTGATAAAATGAAAGACAACAAGTAATTCATAGAGAAATTGAAAAAGAGGGATTTCATAATCATAAAAATTATAGGCTAAATCTGACTGTCTGTTTTTTATTGTATAAAAATCAGCTATCATTTTGGTTGCAAATAAAGCCAGAAAATAGATTGAAAAAGGAACTAACAGTATTGAGATAAAACATAAAAGATTTATTGTATGCCAGTAGCCAACAAGCAGTTTGTTTTTTAATAAATAGTAGTGTGAAGTTTTTATGTGCCTTTTCTTTTGAGCAATAAACTCCTTAAAAGTAAAGGGAGAATTTGAGTAAACAAAAGCCTGTCTGTCTGTAACAGTGCCTATTGACAAATTGTTTTTAATTGCTGCTTGTAATAGCAGGTCGTCATCGCCCCCTAAAGTTTGAAAAGTGTTCTTATATCCGCCAATCCGGTTAAATGAATCTTTCTTAAAGCCGAAACTTCTTGCAGATGCAGAAAAAGGCATTCCTAATCCAGAAGCAGAAAATGTAAGCAATGTACTTCTAAGATTATCAAAGCAGGCAAATGAGTTAATATCGGAGCTATTTTGTTCATTAAACGGAGCAATACCGAATATAAAATCGTAACCGTCCCTGAATTTGCTTACAAAGGTATTGATCCATCCTGGTAGCGGGGTGCAATCTGCGTCTGTAATCAAAATAAAATCATTATTTGCATTTTCAATTCCCAATGCAAGCGCTCCTTTTTTGGGAGGCAGATCGGGATTAGTGTTTGAAATTACTGTAAAGTTATGCTTTTCAGATATTAATGATTTTGTTTTTGCAAGAGTTGCATCCTTTGAGTTATCATCAACAATTATCACTTCGAAAAATTCTTTTGGATATTCCTGTTCATCAAGTGCTTTGATAAGATTTTCCAGGTTTCTTTCCTCATTCTTAGCAGAAATAACAATACTTACTTTAATATTTATTGCGTCAGTAAGAGTTGGTATAAATACTTTTTTAAGACCATTCTTAAATAATATAATTGTGATTAAATAAACCAGGAGGATGGCGGCGATAATTATAATTAGAACCATAGGATTGTTTTATCGGGCTTAAAATATATTAAAAAATGCGCTTGGCTTAATAAAATATATGCTTATTTTTACGTTTATTAAATAATAAGTAAATACTTTCGGAATATTTTTTTTTGATGCCTCAAGTTAGTTATAAGGGAATCTTTTCTCAAGAAGCCCGCTTTAAATTAAATATCACGCTTGACTGCAAGTTTAATATCCAAAAGAAATTAATTAATTAATTAACCCAATCTAAATAATTGCCTTCAGGAGAAACGAATGAACAAAATGCTCCAATCATTGTTTGTATTATCTTTTTTAATCTTAGCTGCGTTTACATCGTTTGCGCAGGAAGATAATTCAACTGATCCCAGAATGTGGTCAAGAATAAAAGTTGACACCAATTCTGGCAATCTATTTTTTAATCCGGACTATATTTATAAAGAACCAAAGCAGGTTCCGGTATTTTATAATTTGGAAAATACAGAAGTTACGGTGAATCCTAATTACAGACCTTTACCCACAACAAATACTACTCAATCTGAAACTAGTATTGATATACATCCGCTAAACAGCAGTATATTATTTGCGTCAGCTAATGCCACTCCCTGGCCCGTAGCAGGTATTTATGGCACAGGTGTTTATTGGACTACTGATGCAGGGGCAACACCATGGACTGGCTTTGATAATCCTCCTTTTGGCAGTAATAGTGGTGATCCTGCGGCTGTAATTGGTGTTGATGGACGGTTTTATGTTGGTTACATTGCTAATAATAGCGGACAGGGAATTGCTGTTTCTACAAATAATGGAGCCAACTGGACCAGCTATCAGGTCGCTCCTAATCCAGGATCTCTTGCTGACAAGAATCATTTATATGTTGATAAGACACCAACAAGTCCTTACGTAAACAGAGTATATTCGTCGTGGACAGATTTTGGCGGAGCTAACACCGACCAAGTAGTTATAAGATGGTCCTCCAATTTTGGTCAAACCTGGTCTGGCTCAATTAATTTGAGCAGCTCATTATCTCCAGGAAGTCATGCTCAGGGTGTAAATATCAATACTGGTCCTAATGGAGAAGTTTATGCTGCTTTTGCTATTTATGATGGCTGGCCCGGTGGTGAAGATGCAATTGGTTTTGCTAAATCAACAAATGGTGGTGTTACCTGGACCAGTGCAAGAATTTACGGTGCACTTACACCAAATAATGGTATCAATTTTGGTATTAGAGGAAATCTAAAACCTACATCCATCCGCGTTGCCTCTTTTCCATCAATGTCTGTTGACAGATCCGGTGGACCATACAATGGTTATATTTATATAACCTGGCCGCAAAGAAGTGTAACACCTGCAGGAAATGATCCGGATATTGTTATGATCAGATCCACAGACGGTGGTTCAACCTGGTCAGCACCTGTAAGAGTAAATGACGATCCAATTAATAATGGTAAAGATCAGTATTATCCCTGGTGCACAGTCGATCAGACGACCGGAAGAGTGGATGTTGTTTTTTATGACAGCCGCGAAGTTAATAATGACAGTGCAGGAGTTTATATGGCCAATTCAATTGATGGCGGATTAACTTTTGAAAACTTCAGAGTGAGCGATGCTAATTTTAGACCAAAACCTATCTCAGGTTTAGCAGGCGGATATCAAGGTGATTATATCGGAATTGCCGCTTTGAATAACAGGGCATATCCTTACTGGGCTGATGACCGAACAGGAAACTATCAGGGCTGGATAGCCGAAGTAGTTTATGGACCCGGAATAGTTCATACTTCACTAGAAAACACTGAGGATATGAATGGTCCTTATGTGATTAATGCAAATATAACTTCACCCGCTCCAATGAATCCTGACAGAATTAAACTCATCTGGGGAAGAGGTGCAGGTGTTTTATCGGATACACTTTCAATGATCAGCATAGGCAATGACGATTATACAGCAAGTATTCCGGGTAACGGCACACCTTCGATTTACAATTATTACATTTTTGCAGAAGATTCAGCAATTGTATCCTCTACCTCTCCGGGTGGAGCTCCGGCTGCATATTATACATTTGAAGCTGCTACGGATATTGTTCCTCCTGTAATTACTCATTTACCAATAGGTAATGTTGCTTTGATAAGATGGCCTGTTGGCATAACTGCTCAGGCTACAGATAACATTGGTGTAAGTTCTGTTGAAGGTGAGGTTAGAGTAAATGGCGGGGCAGTAAGCACTTTCCCGATGGCAAACACCAGCGGTAATGCATACAGTGGAATGTTCCCTGCTTTAACTGTTCAAATTGGTGATCAGGTTGAATACAGAATTAAAGCTACCGACAATTCAAGTCAGAGTAATATTGCATATAATCCCGCAACTGGTTACCATACATTCAACATAATTGATACAAGAGGTGTTATTCTTGTACTTGATGATGATGCAACATTGGTTGAAAGAACTTCAGGTGCAAAAGGCGGAGAAGGCGATATGCTCAGTCCGCTTGGTGTTTCAGCAACATTATTTACAAATACTTTGAATGCTGCAGGTTTTACGGCTGAACAATTCAATTTTAGCTCAGTTGATACCTCAATATTTTCTTCTTATGATGTGATAATATTAAGCGCAGGTGTTAAAGAATCAGCAATATTCGGAAATGCTGCAGTTAGAGCTGCGGTTGTCAGATTTACCTTAGCTGGCGGAAAAACTCTAACTGAAGGTGGTGAAGTTGGTTATGTGTTCAGGAATTCTGGTACAACAACTGATTTGGATCCTCCATTCCGAAGAGAAGTGCTGAATGACAGTTCCTGGGTTAGTGACAGAACCAATGGAAATATAGCAGTAACAGATCCTTTTCATCCATTGTTCAACGATCCTAATACACTTCCTTCTGCAATTACAGTTCTTAACAGCGGTGGAACCGGCTGGGGTGCCAGAGATGAAGTTACTATTTTACCTGGCAAACCCGGAGTTAGAAGATTAGCAAACTGGAGTAATACAACTGCCCCTGCAAATGGAAGTATTATAATCTATAATCCGGATAATGACACAACGATAATCAGAAATGTATTCTTTACATTTGCAATATCGCAGGTTTCTCCATCTTCCGTTGCTGAAGCGCTCATTGAAAATGCTGTTGAACAGCTTATGAAAGATCTTGTAATTCCTGTTGAATTGACATCCTTTACTGCTTCAATAGTTGATGATAAGGTCTCTTTGAACTGGTCAACTGCTACAGAAGTGAACAACAGCGGATTTGAAGTAGAAAGAAAAGCCGGTTCCGGTAGTTTTGAAAAAGTCGGTTTCATACCAGGTTTCGGTACGACAACGGAAGCTCGTACATACTCATACAGCGATCAGAATGTTGCTGTTGGTTCATATACATATAGATTAAAGCAGATGGATTTCGATGGAACTTTTGCATATTCAAGTGAAGTGAATGTTGAAGTTAATCCTCCATTAGTTTTTGCACTTGAACAGAATTATCCTAATCCGTTCAATCCTGCAACTACAATTAAATTCTCGATACCGCAGGATGGATTTGTGAATCTTTCTGTTTATAATCTGCTTGGTGAAAAGGTTGCTACACTTGTTAACAACAATCAAAAAGCAGGAAGATACGAGATTAACTTTGATGCAAGCACATTTGCATCAGGTGTTTATTTCTACTCAATAGAAGCCGGCAGTTTTAAGTCGGTTAAGAAAATGCTGCTTATGAAGTAAATTTCAGAGACCTCCGAGGTTCAGCACCAATCCGAAGTATAAAACCTCGGAGGTCTGGTTCTATTAGGCGAGTCATAACGGCTCGCCTTTTTTATTTCTTTTTTATAAGTTTGAATTAACAATCAGGAGAATGTCATGAAAAAGACAATATTATTTCCGTTGTTGATTTTACTTACCTTCCAGCTTACTGCACAGGATTTTCAGATAATACAAATTACTGGTGGTGAATATAATGCCAGAAATCCTGCAATGGCAAGAGGTCCATTTATTGATCCCTCAGGAATATTCTTCGAGATGCAAACAAATTCCGGTTCGAATATAGCTTTTGCCAAATATATGCATTGGCCTGATGCATTTGAAGATCCGATTCTAATTACTTCAGATAATTCGTTAAACATTAATCCGGCTGCAGTTCCTGAATTCATTTTTTTTTCAAACTAATAAAAACGGAAACTGGGATATTGCATACCGAAAGTATGTCATAAATAACTGGAGTGAAATAGAATATCTTGTAAATTCTCAGGAAGATGAAATTAACCCGGTACCTCTTCTATTCAGCGAACCTTCTCTGGCTTTCAATCAAAGCATTTTATTTCAAAAAGGGGACACAATCTTTGTTGCACTCCACGAAAATAACTCCTTTATTACTGAAGCAGTGTTCATTAATTCAGCGGAGTATAGTTATACCGAATATTCAGGAATTATATTCTCTGCATGGAATTCAAGTATGCCTGAAACAGGATATCACTTTGTAGCAGTTCAAAAGGGAGATAATATTAAAAAGCTTGTCAGTAGGCACAGAACAATTAATGGACAATGGGATTCATTAAATATTATTATTGATTCCTGCGATTGCAGTAATCCGACTTTTCAAATTGATGAATACTGGCCCATAAGTTTAATCTTTGAAGATACTGTTGACGGAAACAGAAGATTATTTCAGGTTATGAACTGGACATCTGACAAATCTGTTTTCCCGGTTGAAATTAATTATAGTGGAAACACATACAGTTACGAGAGCGATATTCCGTATGTTGTAACTAAAGATGGAATTGCGTATCAGAATTACAGATTTCCCCACTCTTACTTTGTTGATGAAAATAATAACAAGCGGATTCGACTAAGTTTTGATAATTTCTGGCCTAATTGGGGAATTAGTGATACACTAGTGAGTGTTAAATTCCCTCTGTCAAAACTGTCTGTAAGTAATTTGGGGACTTCTTTTGGAACCGAAACGATTTATACTGTGTGGGAAGACAGTTCCAACGGCAAAATACAACTGTTTGGCAGAAATGAGTTTATTCTCTACGGCTCTGTTGAGGATGAGTCTAATCCCGGCAGTTTCATTCTCTATCAAAATTATCCGAATCCATTTAACCCTGTGACAGCAATTGAATATAAAATTCTATCAGCCTCAGATGTACGGTTTGAAGTAATCAATATTCTTGGTGAAAGAGTTTTTGAAGAAAATTATGGATATCAGCAGTCCGGTAATTACACACTTAATTTTAACGGAGAGAATATTCCAAGCGGAGTTTATATATATACAGTATTCGCCGGTGAGAATAGATTATCGAGGAAGATGGTGTTGTTGAGGTGAAAAACATACACGTAGGGATCGGTCTCCCTGCCTTTGCCGACAGACAGGCTGACTGATCCGAAAAGGGTGAACAATTAGAATGTGATGTAATTATTTAAATGTTCAAAATAAAAAAGAGCGGAATGGACGGGAGTCCGTTCCCTACATTGAATCATCTAAAAGCCAGCCCTGTGCAAGATCTGATGAAATTTCTGAAATGAATCTGGATGGTTTTGATAATGTCATTCCCGCTTCTCTGTCGTAAAGGTTCATCGGGTAAGTAACAAACAAATTATTCTTTGCTCTTGTTGAGGCAACATACATTAATCTTCTCTCCTCTTCAAGCTGTTCAACACTTTCTGCCGAGCGTGAAGAAGGGAAGTAACCTTCAACACAATGAATAATAAAAACCGTATGCCACTCCAGTCCTTTTGCGGAATGTATTGTGGAAAGTGTCACGTATTCTTCTTCTTTATCGGTGCCTTCAATATCAACAACACTTTCTATTATGGGTTCAATAGCCATATCTGAAAGTAAAATATCTAGTGATTTATAATTCTCAACGATGTTAAGGAAGATATCTAAATCTTTACTGCGTTTATTGTAATCATCATAATTCACTTTGAAGAGTTTGTAATAATAATCATAAACCATCTGCACTAACTCAGAAGGCAATTTATTTTTCTTATGCAGTTGATAAAGCAGATAAAAAAGTGGACCAAGCTTTTCACGAAGTTTAAAATCTTTTTGTTCATCAGGCTCTTTGGAAATTGTAAGTCTGCCAAGTGCAAGATCATCAAGAATTTTTTGTGCGGTTTTCGGTCCGATACCTTCATGCATTAGCAAAACTCTGTACCAGCTTACAATATCCTTTGGATTGACAGCAATTCGCAGAAAAGCCATCACATCTTTTATATGTGCGGTTTCAACGAACTTCATTCCGCCGAATTTCTGAAAAGGAATATTTGCGTGAGCCAGTTCAATTTCCAGATCGAATGAAAAGAATGATGAACGGAACAGCACTGCAATATCTTTTAGAGAAACACCTTCTTCTCTCAGATCAAGAATTTTCTCAACAATAAATTTTGATTGAAGATTATCGTTAGCCGCAGCAATAATTACCGGGAGTTCGCCGGTTCCTCTTCTTGTAAATAAATTCTTTTTATACTTTTCGATAGCCGCATCGTTAATCCGGTTTGCGAAATCAAGAACAGATTGAACACTTCGGTAATTTTCTTCAAGCTTAATTATCTGAGCATTCTGAAAGAGTTTTGGAAACTCCATTATGTTCTTGAAGTTAGCACCACGGAAAGCGTAAATTGATTGCGAGTCGTCTCCAACAACCATAACGTTATTATTATGCTGAACCAAACCTTTTACAACATCTGCCTGAAGTTTGTTTGTATCCTGGTATTCATCAACCATTACATAATTGATTGTATTTCTGAATGATGCTGCAGCCTGTCCGCTTTCAAACAAAAACTGTCTGAATCTTACAAGCAGATCATCATAATCCAGAAGATTATTCCTTCTTTTGTACTCTGTAAATATTTTTTGAATATCTAAAATTTTATCAAGCAGGGGAATGAAATGCGGATAATCCTTTTCTATTAAATCTTCAACTTTAATTCCTGTATTAACACTTAAGCTGTATACTTTGTAAAGAGTTTTTTTATTCGGGAATCTTCGTTCTTTTATAATGAATGCATCATTAGAGCGGATAAGATTTACTACATCTTCGCTGTCACCCTGATCAAGAATTGTGAATGAAGGATCGAGTCCTATAACCTTTGCATACTTTCTTAAAGTTATATTAGCAAACGAGTGAAATGTACCTCCCCGGATTTTTGAGCATCTGTCATCAAGCAGTTGAGATGCACGGCTCATCATTTCATTGGCTGCTTTTCTAGTAAATGTAAGAAGTACAACTGAATCGGGTTTGTTACCTGACTCAATTAATCTTGCAACACGGAAAACCAGAGTACGTGTTTTACCAGTACCGGCACCGGCAATAATAAGATAAGCGCCATCAGTAGCTGTTGCAGCTTCAAATTGAGAGGTGTTTAATTCTTCGCGGTAATTAATTAAAAAGCGGGACTCATCTATCTTTTCCGCGAGTCCCGCTTGCTTAAATCTTTTCAGAACATATTTTTTCTGATTCATCTGTGCTTAAGAGCTTTGGGCTTTCCAAGAATTTCTGAAATAACAATATATTCTTTCAAAGTAGAAGGATGCCTTAACTGCTTGTAAATATTTCTCTGAAAAGCAGTTGAATACCCCTTTTTTTCTTTAAGCATCTCTTCGAATTTAGCAGCCTGCCTCGAAGTTAATGAGTCAACATCTTTTTGCCTTTGAGCAACATCCCTGCTTTTCTTTTCCCAGACATCCTCATATTTATGTTCAGAATCAGTTCTGGTACGCCATGAATCTTCAACAGTTTTTTTCTTCTGTTCAACCCTTGTAGGAGGAATTTTTGGCTGCGGTTTTGGAGCAGGTTTCTGCTGCGGCTCGCCAACCTTAAAAAACTGTTCTAACTCTTTCAATATATCGTATTCATCCGTTGAGGAAGATTTTACAGAGGTCGATTCCATTTCCTGTTCCGGTGAATAGTTTATCTCAACTTTCTCACGCTGCGGAGGGACCCGTGCTTCCGGTTTTTGCGGCACAGGTTTCTTTTTCTTAAAGAAAGAACTTAAGAAAGTAACTATTATAAAAAGATAGATAAGTATTTCAAAGAAATTATCCATCCTGACCCTTCTTCTTGTCTTCAGGTTTTGCTATTGAGTCTCGCATTTCGGTATCAGCCTGAATATTTTTCATATTGTAATAATCAAAAATTCCAAGTCTTCCGCTTCTGAAAGCATCAGCCATAGCTTTCGGAACTTCTGCTTCAGCTTCAACAACTCTTGCTCTTTGTCTTGCAACTTCAGCGGTCATTTCCTGCTCAAGAGCAACTGCGGCAGCACGTCTTTCTTCAGCTTTTGCACGGGCAACTTTAAGATCAGCTTCTGCCTGATCTGTCTGAAGTATAGCACCAATATTCTGACCAATATCAACATCCGCAATATCGATTGACAGAATCTCAAATGCTGTTCCGGAATCAAGTCCCTTTGAAAGAACGCTTTTAGAAATTGTATCAGGATTTTCAAGAACCTGCTTATGAGTTTCAGCAGAACCTATAGTTGAAACGATCCCTTCACCAACTCTGGCAAGAATTGTTGCTTCACCGGCACCACCGACTAATCTTTCAATGTTTGCACGGACTGTAATTCTTGCAATTGCTTTCAACTGAATACCATCTTTAGCAACTGCGGCTACTAAAGGGGTTTCAATTACTTTAGGCAAAACAGACATTTTTACAGCTTCAAGAACATCTCTTCCTGCTAGATCAATTGCAGTTGCTCGTTCGAATGTAAGATTAATATTTGCTTTATCTGCAGATACAAGAGCGTTAATTACTTTTAAAACATTTCCACCTGCAAGGTAGTGCGCTTCAAGATTTTGTTGATCAATTGTCAAACCTGCTTTGGTTGCAGTGATCATGCTTCTAACAATTATTACCGGAGGAACTTTTCTTAGTCGCATTCCCACCAGGTCGCGGAATATTTTAACCTTTACGCCTGAAAAGTATGCTGTGATAAATAATCCAATTGGTACAAAGTAAAGAAAAACAATTAAAAATAGTACTATGGCAACAATAATTACCAGTGATAGTCCTGTAACGGCTTCCATCTATATTCTCCTAAAAAATTAACGAATTTTGTTTGTAAGTCTAACCAAAATTTACCTGAAATTAAATTCAATGATAAAAAGTTTAACTGATTATTTGTCAGGTCTGATTGCAAATTTAATCTAATTTAAGACATAATGATAGATAATTTGCCGTAACTAAATAATAAAATTCGATATTTGCCCAAATCCGCCTTAAAATATCTATAAATTTTATGGCATTATACTTGGATTAGTTCACTTTTATCTTTAAGATAAGCCGGTAAGTCTACATAAATTCAACTGTCTTGATTGCCGGAAGCACTTATTATATATTTCCGATGTGAAACAAAAAAATACTAAAATTTGTTTAAGTATTAGTTAAAAACTAGAAAAGGACCAAAATGGACGGAAATTTCTCAGATAGATTGCAGGATGTTATAAGGTTAAGCAGGGAAGAAGCACTCAGATTGGGTCACGATTATATTGGAACCGAGCATCTTTTGCTTGGTATTATCCGTGAAGGTCAGGGAGTTGCAGTAAGAATTTTACGTAATCTTGATAGTGATTTGATGAAACTGAAAAAAGCCATCGAAGATACTGTACGAACTTCAGGTGGAACCCTTACAATTGGAAACATTCCGCTTACAAAACAAGCTGAAAAGGTTTTAAAAATTACTCAGATCGAATCAAAAATTTATAAGGCAGATGTTATTGGTACAGAACATTTGCTTCTTTCTTTATTGCGTGACGAAGATAATATAGCTACTCAGATATTACATCAGTTTAATGTTACTTACGATGCAGCAAGAAATGAACTGAATGCTATGCTCAGCAGTAAAAATCCTAAAGACCCGAATATACCAAGACCAACTGCGGGAGATAAAAGAACAGATAAAACAAAAACTCCAGTTCTTGATAATTTCGGAAGAGATCTTACTAAACTTGCCAATGAAGATAAACTTGATCCGGTTGTAGGACGTGAAAAAGAAATTGAACGTGTTGCTCAGATTCTAAGCAGAAGAAAAAAGAATAATCCTGTTTTAATAGGTGAACCCGGAGTAGGTAAAACTGCAATTGCAGAAGGACTTGCTTTAAGAATAATTCAGAAGAAAGTCCCAAGAACTTTGCAGGATAAAAGAGTTGTCACTCTTGATCTTGCAGGGCTTGTTGCCGGAACAAAATACCGCGGTCAGTTTGAAGAAAGAATGAAAGCGTTAATGAATGAACTTGAAAAAGCTGAAGATGTAATTCTTTTCATTGATGAACTTCACACTATTGTTGGTGCAGGCGGTGCATCCGGGTCGCTGGATGCTTCCAATATGTTCAAACCGGCATTAGCCCGCGGTGATATCCAGTGCATCGGTGCTACAACTCTTGATGAATACAGAAAATACATTGAGACTGACGGTGCTCTTGACAGAAGATTTCAGAAAGTAATGGTTGACCCTCCGACTTATGATGAAACTATGAAAATACTTGAAAATATTAAGTTCAGATACGAAGAACATCATAGAGTTCATTATTCAGCGGACGCAATAGAATCAGCAGTTAAACTTAGCAATCGCTACATAACAGACAGGCATTTGCCTGATAAAGCAATTGATGTTATTGATGAAGCAGGTTCACGTGTTCATATGGGTAACTTTGAAGTTCCGCAGGAAGTTCTTGACCTTGAAGAAGACATAGAGAATGTAAGAAAAGAAAAAGCCCGCGTTGTTAAACAGCAGGATTATGAAGAAGCTGCCAGACTCCGTGACAAGGAACGTAATCTCCAGTCTGATCTTGAAATTGCCAAGCGTGAATGGGACCAGAAAACAAAAGACATCGTTCACGAAGTTACAGAAGAAGATGTTGCAACAGTTGTTGCTATGATGACGGGAATTCCTGTTAACAGAATTGCACAAACTGAATCTGATAAGCTTCTTAAAATGGATGAAGCATTGAAGCAATCAATAGTTGGTCAGGATGAAGCTGTTATTAAATTAACAAAAGCTATCCGCAGGACAAGAGCAGGATTAAAAAATCCAAACCGACCTATCGGCAGTTTTATTTTTCTTGGTCCAACAGGTGTGGGAAAAACAGAGCTTTGTAAATCTCTTGCAAGATATTTATTTGATTCTGAAGATTCGCTTATAAGAATTGATATGAGCGAATATATGGAGAAGTTCTCACTTTCCAGACTTGTTGGAGCGCCTCCCGGATATGTTGGTTATGAAGAAGGTGGACAATTAACAGAAAAAGTAAGAAGGAAACCATACTCGGTTGTTCTATTTGATGAAATTGAAAAAGCTCATCCGGATATTTTCAGCATTCTTTTACAAGTACTTGATGATGGTCAGTTAACTGACAGCCTCGGCCGCAAAGTTGATTTCAAGAATACGATTATTATTATGACATCCAACATCGGAACAAGAGATATTAAAAACATTTCTACTTTTGGTTTCGGCGGTGAAGATTCAAAAGGTAAGTATGCTAATCTTAAGGACACTGTTGAAGATGCAATGAAAAAACTTTTCAACCCCGAATTTTTGAATAGGATTGATGAAGCAATTGTGTTCAGAAATCTTGAAAGGGAAGATATCAAACAAATAATTGGTATTGAGATCAAAGATGTTCTTAACAACATCAAAGAACATAAAATGAATCTTGTTCTTGATGAAACCGCAAAAGAATTTCTGGTAGAAAAAGGTTTTGATCCAAAGTATGGAGCGAGACCATTACGCAGAGCAATTCAGCGTTATGTTGAAGATCCTCTCGCAGAAGAAATACTTAAAGGTTCATTTAAAGAAAAGTCAACAATAGTTGTTAAACATGGCTCAAATCCTGAAGAGCTTGTTTTCATAGATGAAGCGGACCTTGAAACTACTTCCGATGATGAAGTGGAAAAGTCGGATTCTACTGAAGCTTAAAAAGGGCCTCATCCTAAATCCCTCTCCAAAAGAGAGGGACTTCTTAATAACAGATTTTACAAACCCGGTTCAATTTGAATCGGGTTTTTTGTTGTTGTTTTTCACTTCACTGTCATTTCGAATCCGGCTTCAGCTGGATGAGAAATCTTAGGCACAAAATATCATTTCCCATTATCAAGCGAATTCAAGTGCTCAGTATTGCAACTATCACATCCGCTTCTTAAGTTAATAAAAGCATTTTATTAACAATAATATGTGGAGCTTCCAATGAAGCAAAATCTCACCTTAAAAGTTACTTCACCGGTTAAAGATATGCCTTATCTGTTAATACCCGTAAACAAAGGAGTAAGATTATGATCACGATTAAGATTAAGAGTAAGAGTAAGAAAAACCAACAAACCGCAAACCACAAACAACATACAAGCAATACACTATCCTCTTTGCTCTTAGCGCTATGCCTTCTGATGTTTACAGTAACAACCACAGCCACAATACGCTACGTAAGCCCAACCGGCAATAACATACCGCCATACCTTACCTGGGAAGATGCGGCTAACTCTATACAGGATGCAATAAACATCTGTGAACCGGGAGATACCGTACTTGTTGACAACGGTACCTACTTTGAAAACCTTGTTATAAACACACCAATTTCTTTAATTGGGTTGTCTATGGATTCTACAATAATTGATGGAATAGGACAGGGAGACAGAACAATAATTTTTACTACTG